>Ga0364860_10255_pt1 | contig 36811 bp, 32 predicted proteins | sample ExccelAu500001D4_FD_206916 | JGI IMG/M metagenome (GOLD analysis project Ga0364860, IMG submission 206916) | Enriched cells from Trout Bog Lake Hypolimnion, Wisconsin, USA - BchlTB.Aug20.5000.01 .D4 | ecosystem: Environmental > Aquatic > Freshwater > Lake > Hypolimnion/Profundal zone | place: USA...
GGCCTGGCTTCTCAGGGCTGGTTTTGAAGCGGTTGAAGAGAAAGCGCTTCCACAGCCACTTCCCTATAAGGTCCTCAGCGCACTCAAACCGACCTGATAATTGCGTGAAATACCAATTGGAGAGTCTCTGTTTCTAATGTCTATCCGCACTTCGCATAAGGCTTCACAGTTTGCTGAGTCTGTGATTCGAGAGATGACCAGGCTATTTCTGGCACGGCAGAACGATGGCACTGGCCGTCAGGGCATTAACCTTGCCCAGGGCTTTCCCGATTTCTCGGCGCCAGAGGCGATGAAGGAAGCTGCCTGCGCTGCAATTCGGGCCGATATCAACCAGTATGCCATCACGTGGGGATCAAAAAATCTGAGGAATGCGATCGCCGATAAGACGGCTGATTTTTATGGAATGCGGCCCGATCCGGAGCGAGAGATCACCGTCACTTGCGGCGCAACCGAGGCGATGATGTCTGCGATGATGGCGGTAGTCGATCCGGGCGATGAGGTTATTGTCTTTGAGCCCTTCTACGAAAACTATGGCCCGGATGCCGTGCTTTCGGGGGCGCTGCCACGGTTTGTACCGCTGATTGCGCCAGATTGGCATTTCGATCCTTCTGCGCTCGCTGCCGCATTCAATAACCGTACTCGCGCAATCATCATCAACACCCCAAACAATCCTACCGGGAAAGTTTTCAACAGGGAAGAGCTAATTCAGATCGCTGGGCTCTGTCAAAAATGGAACGTTACGGCGATTACAGATGAGATCTACGAGCACATGGTGTATGAGGGCGAACATGTGCGAATGGCCGATTTGCCGGGGATGGCTGGGCGGACGATTACAATAAGCGGAGCCTCAAAGACATACAGTGCCACTGGCTGGCGAGTGGGTTGGCTGATCGCGCCATCAGAAGCGACGAACGCGATCCGTAAAGTCCACGATTTCTTGACGGTCGGCGCAGCAGCGCCGCTTCAGGAGGGTGTGGCGCATGCGCTCGCCTTTCCGTTGGACTACTACACCGATCTTGCCGCTCGCTATCAACAGAAGCGAGATACATTGATTGCGACCCTGCGCAGCGCGGGATTTACAGCTCAGACACCCCATGGAGCCTACTATATTCTAACGGATGCGACGGACGTGATGGCCGCTGCAGACGCTCTGGGCTTTTCGCCGGGATCTCTTTCGGCGGATGTGGCTTTTGCCAGGTGGATGGTGGAGGAGATCGGAGTAGCAACGGTGCCTGGAAGCAGCTTCTACCGTGACGCAGAATCCGGCAGCACGCAGATTCGATTTTGTTATTGTAAGCGGCCAGAGACGCTGCAGGTGGCAGCAGAACTGCTTAACCGACTTCAGAGCAAGTGGAACACGCAATGAGCGCAAGGACGCAAACAGATGGTCGGTTTTAGGTTTCGGGTATTAGGCGTTAGGATGGAAATTGCGTTTCAGGATGGCTGATGGGTGCAGGGAAGTGGCTCCTCTCCACGGGCAAATGAGCTAACATTTCGGTAACGATTTCGGCGAGTGGAGAGGTGGGGTGAGGACTCTAGAACAACATACTGGTCCGGATATCGCTCCTTCCATGGATTCTTCGCGGAATATGCAGGCTGATGAAGGTGTGTTGCGATTTCGTTTGATATTTGCCGCGCTTGTCGGAGTTGTGCCGATCGCAATTGCGGTGCAGTGGAGCGATCTCCTCGTGGGCGGTACCATGATGGCCGGTCCCTTCCCCCCGCTTGCCGCGAGCCTTCTCTGGTGCGCTTTACTGCTCTTTCAGCATCTCGCTAAGCGGCAGGGCAGAACTCCTGTCTTTCGCCGCTCCGAGATGCTGGCACTGCTGGGAATCTGGATCGCCGCTAACATGGTGGTTGGGAGAGGGCTTTTGCATCCTCTCCTCGCGTCGCTGGCAGGGCCAACGTACTACGCACGCAGTGGCGCTATAGCAAGAGCGGTTCCTCGCGACTTGCCAGATTGGCTTGCCGTCACAAAAAAGGAGGCGGCACGCGGTTTCTTCGAAGGGCACGGTGTGCCCGTTCCCTGGGATCAGTGGCGCGCTCCGCTAATCACCTGGGGACTGTTCTTTCTCCCGTTTCTTATGGCGAATGTGTCGCTCTGCGTTTTGTTCGAGCAGGTATGGGTGCGCCATGAGAAACTCTCCTTCCCGCTCGTAATGCTGCCGATCGAGGCGGTAAATGAGAACCAAAGTGCGCGATCGGCCTCCACCAATGCGGGATTTCGCAAGGCGATATTCATCGGAATGATGGCCCCGCTGCTGCTGCACGGCTTTGGCGTTGCTCACGCTTATCTGCCAGGCATACCGTGCATCCCATTTTTCAATGATGTTTCGATGGTTGTTACTGCGCAGCCATGGACTGCGATGCGCCCACTCTATTTTAACTTCTACCCATTGCTCGTGGGGCTCACCTTTCTTGCGCCGACAGACGTGACGTTTAGCGTCTGGTTCTTTCTACTTTTGAATAAGCTCGAGATGGTAATCGCGGGTGCATCCGGTTGGAGCGATGGCGCGGCCGGCGGTGGAATGAACCCCTTTCCGCCCTACCTTGAGGAGCAGTCGGCAGGGGCATTTATCGCGCTATTCTGCATCCTTGTTTGGAATGCGCGGTCGCATCTTAAGAGAATTGCGGGTTCCGCCGTTCGCGTTAGCTCAAGAGCAGTTCATGGAAAGGGAGCGGATAAGGGTCCCACTGCGTCGGGTGAGGACGACTACCGATCCTACCGAACTCCCTTCTGGGGATTTGTTCTGGGAGTGTGTGGCGTGTTGTTCTGGTGCTTTCGCACGGGATTGCCGCTATGGTTTGCGGCGTGCTTCTTCGGTTTCTACTTTGCGGTTGCTCTGGTGCTGAGCCGACTGATGGCGGAAGGCGGCGTGTCCTGGATTCTGGCGCCTATTCTGCCAGATAAGCTGATCTTTGGTCTGCTGGGATCTGGTATGATGACCCAGACTACCGTGACTCGGCTCGCCCTGCACGTACAGCACCTGCGAGACACGCGCCAGATGATCTCACCTGCGGTGATGCAGACGGGTAAGCTGCGGGATGAGGGCGGAATTCCGCGGGTCGGATTTTATGTACTGCTCTTTGCCTGTATGCTGCTCGCGCTCGTTGTTGGTGCAGGAACGGCGCTGCCGCTCTTCTATGGTCACGGCGCTCTTGTGCTAGCTCCCAACAGCGATGGGCTGATGATGAGCGCGAGCGTTGTGCCGCTAACCGGGATCAATCAGGCATCGTCGCGGTTGATTCATCCAATTCGTGCCTCCGCGGGAGGCGCATCGGGGCTCATTTTTGGCCTGATCATAACGCTGATACTGTCAATTCTGCGCACTCATTTCCTCTGGTGGCCTTTGCATCCGCTGGGCTATGCGCTGACCGGAACATTACAACTTGGCTACGCTAACAAAATGCTCTGCTCCATCTTTTTAGGCTGGATGTTCAAGATGCTAGCGCTTCGATTTGGCGGTGCACGCGGTTACCGTTATCTGCGCGGCGCGGCACTGGGACTCGTGCTGGGCGATTTGATGGTCGGCGGAGTCCTCAAACTGCTGGATGCCCTGTTCGGTCCCAGCGGGTATGCCATTTTCTAGCCCGAATTATTGACGTTCAGAACTAGGGCAAACACCCTTGTGGCTGATATGTCAGCATCGACGTTTATTGATATCTGTGGACATTGACCAGCCGCTCCAACTGCCTGAATAGCTCAGGACCACTTCGCTGCAGCTCCTCGCGATGCACTGCGGAAAGCTTCAGCAGCAGATCCGTTCCGTGCTGCGTCAACGTCACATGAACCTGGCGTCGGTCATTGCCCGTATGTCTGCGTTCCGCCAAATTGTCGGTTACCAGCCTGTCTACAAGCCCCACCGCTGCATTGTGTTTTATCTGCAGTCGTTCGGCCAGCTCCCCAATGGTGACGAAGTCACGACCCGGATACCCATGGATCGCGAGCAGTGCCTGATGATGCTGCGGAGTAACCCCCAGAGCCCACGCCTCCTCCTCACTGAATCGCAGAAACTTGCGCAACAGGTATCGAAACTCCGCCAGCTCCTCATAATCCTGTTTGCTCAGTGACTTTTCGATGGCTGTTTGCTCACTCACCAATTATCTTCTCCTGCGCTGCTCTTGCTGCACTGTGCGGTCGAGTTACAGGTTGACTTTATATCGTACTGCGATATATAATATATCGCGTTACGATGTATTTTACCCGATCGTAGAGCATAACTACTCGATATGGAGCGCATTTGGGTTGCGAATACACTGCGCAGTTTGGAGACAAGGAACGAAGTATGCAATCAGCGGGAAGAGCTGGAGCGGATCCGGGACGGGCTTCAAAAACGCAAAAAGATACAAAAAAGAGAAGCGAGTCGTTTGGTGAATTGGGAGATTTCACCACGACATCACGTATTCTGCCGATCTCGCTCGTTGCCTCATGCATCGGAGGCGTTTGCGCATTTGTTGCGCTGGCGCTGCTGAGGTTGATAGGGCTTTTTACGAATCTGTTTTTCTTTCATCGCTGGAGCACGGCGATGACATCCCCTGCAGGCAACCACCTGGGATATGGCGTTATTGTGGCGCCTGTGGTTGGCGCATTTATTATCGGGCTGATGGCACGTTACGGTTCGGAACGAATTCGAGGCCATGGAATTCCGGAAGCCATCGAAGCCATACTCATCAACGGAAGCAGAGTTGAGCCTCGGGTTGCCATTCTCAAACCACTATCTTCCGCAATCTCGATTGGCTCCGGCGGGCCATTTGGTGCGGAGGGGCCAATCATAATGACCGGGGGCGCTGTAGGCTCAATCATCGCTCAACTCCTGCACGTAACCAGCGTTGAACGTAAGACCCTGCTCGTCGCGGGCGCTGCCGCGGGAATGTCGGCAACATTTGCCTCACCGGTGGCAGCAGTACTTCTTGCTGTCGAGCTGCTTCTTTTTGAATGGAAGCCGCGCAGCCTGATTCCCGTGGCCATTGCCAGCGCTACAGCGGCGGCGCTGAGGCGATACATAATGGGCATCGGCCCAATCTTTCCTGTACATGCTCACCCAACCTTCATAGGGCCGCTCGGGCTCGCCGGGTGCGCTCTAACCGGTCTATTGGCGGGAGCGTTCTCTGCACTGCTCACACTGGCGGTCTACGGAGCCGAAGACGCGTTCCATCGCCTCAAAATTCACTGGATGTGGTGGCCAATGATCGGGGGAGTTGTGATTGGTATCGGGGGGCTTATCTTTCCGCAGGCCCTGGGTGTCGGTTACGAAACAATCGGCGCGCTACTGCAGGGAGATGCGCCGATAAAACTGATTGCGGGCGTGCTTCTTATCAAATCGACAATCTGGGCGGTTTCGCTGGGTTCCGGAACTTCTGGAGGCGTGCTGGCGCCTCTGCTTATGATGGGTGGGGCGCTCGGCGCGCTCGAGTCGCTGATGCTCCCAAATCTTGGCGCCGGATTTTGGCCGTTAATCTGTATGGGCGCTATGCTTGGCGGCACCATGAGGTCTCCCTTCACCGGGATAATCTTCGCAGTCGAATTAACGCATGATATGAACGTGATGCTGCCGCTTCTGATTGCCTGTACAATAGCCCACGGATTTACGGTCCTGGTAATGCGGCGCTCAATCTTAACGGAAAAAATCAGTAGGCGCGGCTACCATATCAGCAGAGAGTATTCCACCGATCCCATGGAAAACCTGTTTGTCCGAAACGTTATGCGTACCGACATTGTGGCGCTTTCGGCAGACCTTTCACCTGCGGAGATAGCAAGGCAAATTCAGCACGGCAGTAATGAACGCTTCCAACGGCTCTATCCGGTGGTAGACACACAGGGGCGCTTGTCCGGCGTGGTGACGCGCAATGATCTGGAAACCTGGATAGCAGACGCGGCGGCTCCGCTTCAACCTGCCATGCCATTCAACCAAATGCTTCAGACAAATCCAACTGTCGCGTTCGAAGATGAGCCGCTCCGGGTTACTGTGAATAAGATGGCCGAGACCGGTTTGACCCGCTTCCCCGTGGTCGAGGAAATCGATTTTCCGGAGGATATGCCCGAAGGTGATACAGAAAAGCGGTACACTACCGCTTACCGTCTCGTCGGAATGGTTTCGCTTTACGATCTCTTGAAGGCGCGAACTGCGAACCAGAGAGCTGAGCAGGTCAGAGAACGCACGCACCCGTTGTCCGTGTTATTTCCAACGTGGGCGCAAAACAGACAGTAACGCTCGGGTTCGGCTGGGCCGGAGCGAATAAAGAAAAGTGTGATACGTACGCTTATTACTAGATATCGAAATACGTACGTAGGGTCCGCGCGCGATATCGTCCGTGCGTGATGCGCTGGTGCCGGGCGATGCGACGGCGTACGGCGAATTGGTACCAGACTCAGGTCGCGTGCGCACGACCGCGTCGGAACGGAGTAGAAGCGCTAAACATATATGGCAAGATTGGATGAGTGGTTATTGAGCCGCTGTGTCTGAGCCAGATTGTGAGTCGGATATTATCAGGAGACAATCCGAGATGAAGCTGACGCGAGTAAAATACGTGGATTTGAACACACGTCAGAAGGAGAATTACAACTTCCAGAAGGTATCAGCTATTCTCGCAGATTACGGCTTTTCTACCATTCGGCTGACCGACGATTGGCAGGGCGCAGACTTCATCGCACGGCATCCTGATGGAGACACGTTCCTGAAGGTACAGCTAAAGGGTCGTTTGACGATCGATAAGAAGTACATCGGCAAGGATCTCTACATTGCATTTCAGTACGGCGTTGGCTGGTTTGTATATGAGCATGATGATGTGATGCGGTCCATCCTTGAGGTTACGCGCGTTGGATGGGAGAAATCGTGGAAAACCGATGGATTGTACACGAGACAGCATCCCGGTGTTGAGCTTCGACGTCTCCTTGAGCCCTACAGGATCACAGATTCGCCGGGCATATTTGACGAGGGCGTGCGCGGGCAGACGGGTAGTTTTGCACTGTCTGAAAGCCTGTGCGACATCAAGGGAAACGAGGGCCGAGGCTGGACAGCGCGCAAGGAAGCACGGCCAGATGAGGCCCACTCCGCTCCTCTTGTTTCATATGTCCATGAGCTCAGGAATCGGTACGGGTAAGGAAGTTCCGTATTTTGACCCGGACGATGGGCGGTTGGTAGGGTGTTGCTGCTTATGGAGTCGCCGTTAGCGCGCAAGGAAGGTGGAGACCGTGGTTTGCGGGCAGGTGGCGCCCGGTTCCAGGGCCTTCGACCCGGGGCTGTCTTCTTACGCACCTTCGGCGCTGGTGCGTGGGGGAGTATACGGCTGCGAGATAGGCTACGGTTTTTCCATCACGAGCATCACGCTTAGCCACCGATCCAAGTTTTGGCCTCACCCTATTACCTGCCCTCTCCGTGCACGCATTGCAGCACTCGATTACAGGCTAAGTCGCGCATAGAGAGGGACTTGCTCCTGCCGGATGCCGGCGGCCTGCGTGCTGTCAGGGGGACGCAGCTTAGCGTGTTTCAAATTGGATACGACACTAATCTAACGCGGCCCCCTACAGTAATGCGCGCCTGGCGGATGTTTGCGTGGATTCTGCACGACGAGTAGGACCATTAGGACCAGTAAGTTGTTCGAAGAGGGCGGCTTGCGCCAAATATCCGAAGGACACGGGGCGCAAAGCGCGGTAATAAGAAGGAAGTATCTCCATCGACCCGCCGTATCTCTCCGCCGCTCACCCGGACAGGGACAAGCCACTGTCCCTACAATAATGCGCGCATGGCGGATGGAAGGCGGAGAATTGGTATTTAGGTAAGCCGGCAATTTGGTAATTTAGTTCATCGTGACCGAGGATGACGACAGATTGGACCGATGAAAATCCGTATCTGGTGTGAGCAAAAGGTGTAGCCGCCAGTCCGAGTTCTGGCCTCACTCTGTTCCTTCGCCATGTTCTCCCGCGCCCGAGCATGCCTCTTTCCGCTCGTCCCGCCTGCCGCCTTTATCAAATACCGCAATGCCAAGCATGCCAAGGCCCCGAGGGCAGATTACCCGCCGGAGACGCTCTTTATTCGCTTGTCAATTTCCTCGCCGGTAATCCTGCTTTTTTCAAGGTCCTCCGCAGCCTTTAGCTCTCTGAACGCGATATCTACATTCTGGAGCTCTTCCTGCGGCGCGTAACGACGCGCCTTTGCCAATTCAGATCTTGCTTCTACAAGTCGGCGGGAGTCAAGTAGTACTAACCCCATAGCGAGGTGAGCATCTGCGCACCAAGGATCTAGTCGAACCGCCTCACGCAGGTGCTTCAGCAAATATGGTGTTTCATCGCGATACTCTAAACTTGAGCCTGTTGCGCCCAGTATCAGCTCTGCCTGGGAACGCATCGCCCTGTACTGCGGTGAATCCGCAAAAAAATCCACAGCCGGGAACCCGTGTTGATATGCGCCGCGATGGGGTAACGAAAACACTAGATTACTGCTACACGCTGATTTGTAAATGTTTACCGCCTCGCCCCACATATGCTTATCGAGTAAGGCGAGGATGTACAACATATATGTGCCTGGCGGCTGTGTCGTGCTGCTTTGGTTTTTCCGGTCCCAAAGCGGCGCCAGAACACGCAACACATCGTCGGGTCTCTTTAGCCTGGTATAGAGATCCCCAAGGCTGGTCCGGATTATATCGTCGTGGCCCTCGTGGTCAATTAATATGGTTTCCAGCAGGGTCGCCGCTTCCAGATAGTGCCCTGAAGCGACAAGCTCCTCCGCATGCAGTTGCTTCTGATGAATTGGAGCCTCGGCGGCTTGGCCCACGGCGCGCGCCTCCGGACTTATCTGTCCTTTCGCGCTGCATGGGCGAAAGCAGCTTAGGGTTATGATCGCCGAGATTGACACTGCTGCAGATATGTGTTTGATCTTCATATCAGGTTCCTCTTTGTTTGCGGGCCTAACTATTAGAATGGGTTCATCACATTAGTTGATAGCCAGAATGGAAGTAAAGACGTTTGAACGGCTGGCAGTACCACCGCGGACTGACTCCCGGCCGTATAGTTAAAAATTGGCAACCCGTTTACAAGTAGCATAGTTGCTGTGCAGTTTATGCTCCAACCTACACTCGCCAGCGCAACCATCGTCGTTGGGAGGCCAGGGTTCGTGCTCGGCGGTTGAAAGAGGAGATACATGGTGAACGAATCGTTTAACACCGAAGTGGCAGTTATTGTCGCAGTGCCATTGATTGCGACACCTGGCGAATCCGCTTCATATTGCCACGAACCATCTGCTAGTATCTGCGGGGGTCTGTTGTAGGGCACGCCGCCATCAATACACAGCTGATTAAAATGAGCACACGTGTATGGCTGTCCGTTTGGCCCTGGGTTCTCTGTGCATTGCGGCGTCACCATCTGGGCAAACTGAATCTGGCCGTCACCCAGGCTCGCAGAAAACACCGTAGGTGTAAGAATCGTGGCACCGAAATAGATCCCCTGAGCTGGTACCGGGTAATTTGGCGGTATCTGTGCCCCTGTGTATTGTAGTATATAGCCTCCACTTGGAGAAGGCTGGCACGTCGCAAGCCCCGTGCTAAACACTTTAAGTTGCTTTGCAGGTTGGTAAACGTCCACAACCGCCGTTCCGGTTACCGTCAGAACGGTATTGCCAATTTGTCCCGTTACAATGCAAGTAATGGATTGCATATTGTCGGTTTGATTTGCTGTAGGCGTAAATCCTTTGTTATTACCGGCTGACCGGTAATAATAAACAAAGCTTGCCGAAGATAGCTGTTGATTCGTCACTTCTTGGTCATCGACGAGGCTCACAATTACCTGTGTCAAAAGAACATCTTTCTCGAGCGTATTATTAGGGAGGGGCGTTCCAAGGGAGTTGTAGTGTTTTTTGCGAGCCAATCACCAAATGATTACCAACAGAAGTTTTTCAACTTCCAGGTAATGCTTGAGTTCGCGTACATGTTTCAATGTGATGGCGTAAATGCCAGCTCGGTCCAGGAGATAATTGGCTGCAACTCTGCGACCGCGCGCGACTTGCAGACGGAATTAGCCAGACTTGAGCCTGGGCTGATTATATCAAAGAGCCACGACACGCATAAGCCTTACGATAAATTTACGGCGGAAGCGTCCCATAGGGCATACGCATAGTATAATTCCCGACGGACACGTAAATCAAGGTGCCATGGATGTAAGTAATTCAGGATCAAGCTTCTAACAAGTTCGGAATGAGGCAGTTCAAGCTTTAATGGCACGACAAAGTGCACATGGAATTGATCCCGCATGCGCTGGCGACCAGTTAGCGTGAGCGAGGCGCTGCGGTTTTGTCTAAGCTGGGTACCATTGCACCGTGATTACAGCACGAGTATTGCTTACCAGGTTTTAGCGCACGCCGCTCTGTGGCAGGCGAGTCGTCTTTCCAGCAACTAGAACAACGCATGCTTGAACAGGAAAAGGAACGTAACCTGAGGCCAGACAAATCCAACCATAAGGCAGAAGCAATCGACCAGATCACAAACAGCAAGGATCCCATCCTTGCGCACCTCAACGATCTTGCCGGGGCTTCCGGACGTGTGGCGCGATCTCAGTTTCTGGCCGAGGGGCTGCTGCTGGTGCAGCGCGCGCTGGAAGATCATCTCCCGGTGGAGTGGATCGTCTATACCGCCGATCTGTGTAAGACGCCGGCCGGTGCAGCCCTGCTGGCAAATGCGCGCGCGGCAGGCATTCGTTGTATATCCGGTTCGGAGGGGCTGCTGGGAAAAGTTACGAGCTCACGTCCGGTTCCGGATGTGATGGCGCCGGTCGGAGTCAAGTTTGCAGACGCGAACGATGCGTGCTCCGATACGCTGCATACAATCCTGATCGCGGAGAACATCAATAACCCGGATAATCTGGGGATGATTCTGCGGACCGCGGATGCGGGGGGAGCGCAGCAGGTGGTTGTCGCGGGCGCAGACCCCTATCACAAAAACTGCGTTCGGGCTGCGCGCGGTGCAGTCGGCCGCCTCGCGATACATGGCTGCGCCGATCTGGTCGGCTACGTGAACATGCTCAAAGCACGGGAGTTTTGCGTGATCGGAACCGCCCTGGACGCCGATGGCGGGTTGTACGACCTGCCCCTGAAGAGGCCGATTGCGGTGATCGTCGGCAACGAGAATTCCGGAGTGACGCGACCTGTGCTGGACGCATGCAGCCTGCGCGTTCGGATTCCCATGGCGGCCGGCCAGGACTCCCTCAATGTGGGCGTTGCAGCCGGCGTTATGCTGTATGAGATCTGGCGGCAGGCAGAAGCCATTCGCTAGCGCCGCTCACCGCTCGCCATTAATCAGCGACAGTTTTCCCAGTACTGTGGCTCCAGCCATAGCCCCAGCCTCGCGCCTGACCTTCCCAGCCCAGAGCGTCGCCTTCAATGACATCCTGCAAACCAAGCTGCTCCATGATGTACATCGCTTGCGCCCTGTGGTGCATGCTATGCGTGATGATGTGCGCTATCACGCTCCCGATCGGCCAGCGTTTGGTCTGCTCAGTGTTGGTGCACATATCATCGGCTCTGCCCTCCCGGTCGACTTTTACGGCAAACTCCGAGAAATCCTTTGAAACGATCGTCAGTCGGGTAAGGATTCCGTCAATGGATTCATCATCTCGTATCGCTTTGGTGGCAAGGTAGTTCGCCTCAGTTCTGCGTCCGAGCAAAAGATCGGTATGGCTTTCCATGCAGGAGACGATGTGCTCAAATGTACCGATCAGACTCCTGTCGCCGATGTCGAAATTACGGTTCAATTGATCTTCGGATAGTTCACGGCAGCGAAGCAGCAGTTGCCGGGTTGTCCATGCGTTGTGGCCCAGTAGGCGATCTAAGACGTTCATGTGCCTAATTACCCCTTTGTCACCATAAAGCAGAGCTCATTTTCAAACAGATATTTCTCGATCTGCCAACTCGTTGAGGCCATGGCATCGAGAAAGCGCTTTTCATAGTTCTCTGCCATCCCTTTGCCCCGGCCGCTGAGCGATTTCGTGGGGTAGCTGATCAGCATTCGCTTTGCATTGATCCGCTGCAGCCAATCTAATGTGGCGCCCCTTCGGTACTGCTCCAACACCGGCAAGAACTTGAGGATGAAGGCGATATCTACTGATTCTGTTGGCGGATTGGTGACGCAATCGCACTGCATCGCTGCACCTTGCGCCCCGCACTTCGTCAGGAAGTCCGCGGCGAAATGTGTCATATCCGCATAGATGTCACAGGCAATGTACCGAATGCCGCTATGCAATCCCATCCACCCGAAGGCGAGAGGGTTAAGCCCGCAAGCAATGTCCAGAACTGACGACGGGGCTGGGATGTTAGCGAGTATCGAACAATAAAAGTTGGTCAGGATCGGAAGCCGTTCGTTGGTGGATGCATGCGCCTTCATCCATTCCAGGCTTAGCGCCTGCAGCGCATCTGCACTTTCGCATGGTTCCATCTGCGCGCGCCACTTTGCGTACGGAGGGGTAGCATTCAGATAGGCGCCTGCGGATTGATGAAGCCGATTGCGGGTCTCTTTAATGGCAGACTTCAGGTCTTTCTGGTGTTCGAGTTCCTGCCTTGCCACGATCGACACGAGATCGGGCGCAACATGCCGGTACTTCGAACTGGCCAGCACATCTTCAAGCACCTGATTTAGCTGGGCATCCGTAAACTTCATTCGGCAATCGGCGTTCTTGGGGCCGAGCGTAACTCCTGCATCAGCCTTGTCATAAAGCGAAGATTGTGGAGGGTGGCGATACGGTAGAAGAGAGTATCTCCACACTTATGCAGGTGCCGAAGGTAGCCGACGCTGTAGCGCTTGCAGACGATGCAATTGCAGCCCTCCAGTATCGGCTTATTGGTCTTGATATGTTTGTCGTCGTCGATATAGAGCGTCTTGAACCAGGAGGCTTCGGGTTCCAGTATGCTGCCCCAACTAGCGCCTTCGCGCAGCGTGTAGAGCCTGCCCGTTCGCGCATCACGTGTGGGCAGGGCGCAATCAAAGATGTCGTATCCCATGCGCCAGCATGCGCAGATGCTAACCGGGTGCCCGACTCCGAGAGCATGCATCGGAAACTCCAGCGGGATTGCCTCTCTCGTGGCTTGCAGCATGTCGCTCAGCAGGTTTCCCTGGCTATCGAGAGGCCAGCCACCGTAGCCGTAGCCATCAAATCCGATCTCCAGCAACCGTGCAGCGCACTCGCGCCTTAAGTCGATATCTCCGCCTCCCTGTACAACCGCAAAAAGGGCCGGTCGTGGGCCTGCTTCCGATATTTTTCGCGCTTTAAGCTGCTTTGTAAACTCGGTTTTGCAACGAGCAGCCCATCGCACCGTGCGCTCAACGGATAGGCGCTGCTCGGCGGGGCTTGCATCTACATGCGTGCAGTCGTCCAGGCAGATCACGACATCGGTTCCGTAGCTGATCTGAAGCTGAACGCTCTTTTCCGGGGTGAGGTGAAATTCGCGTTCGGCGCCTTCAGGTTTAAACCGGATGCCCGTATCGGCGATCCTTCCGAACTTGGGATTTTGACGGATGAGAGAGTAGGCCTGGAATCCGCCGGAGTCGGTGATGATGTTACCGCTCCAGGATGTCATGCTGTGGAGCCCGCCAAGTGCGGCGATGGTGGAGGAGCCAGGCTTCTGCATGAGATGGTATACGTTCATCACGAGTGCATCGATGCCAGCCTTTTCCAGGTCCTCACAATCAACAGCGCGAACGACCCCTAAAGTAGCGTCAGGAAGAAAAACAGGGAGACGCATGTCACAGTGAGTCAGGCGGAGGTATCGAACTGGAGCATCCATCGAAGCGTCAGGCTCAGTCATTATCCTCGTCTTCTGTCTCGGTCGGAGTGTTTCCGTTGTCGCCTTCGATCACCAGGATAAACTCACCCTTTGCGGACCTTGAAGCGGTCTGCTGCAGCAGTTCGGAGATGCGCCCTCGATGCACCTGCTCGAATTTCTTGGTGAGGTCGTTTGCGATTGCGGCGCGCCTGTCGCCGTAGACCTCAAGGGCATCCTTAAGAAAGGCTTCCAGGCGATACGGGCTTTCATAGAAGACAAGTGTGTGGGGCGAGTGAAGATCGACCGCAAAGAACCGCTTTCGAGGACCGGGTTTGCGAGGTGGAAAACCGCGAAACGTAAAGGAGTGCACCGGCAAACCGGAGAGAACAACCGCCATTACAAACCCGGTTGGGCCGGGAATCATCGTGAACGGGATCTCCGCTGCGATTGCTCGCTGAACAATTGTGTAGCCTGGGTCCGCAATGCCAGGAGTGCCGGCATCGGTCACAACTGCTACGGATCGCCCTTCGTTCAGGATCTCAATAATTCTATCGCAGGCGCGCTGTTCGTTGTGCTCGTGAAAGGCTATCTGAGGTTTACTGATCTCAAACCGCTTCAACAGCATGCCCGTATGGCGCGTGTCTTCACTGGCTACAATATCCACATTGCGCAATGTTTCCAGTGCGCGGAGGGTAATATCCTCCATGTTTCCGATAGGGGTTGCAACCAGATAGAGCATTTAGCAGCCAGGACCTTCGCTCTGCCGTTCCGGCAGGTATTGCATCCAGCGTGCAGGTTCTGGGAGAGGCCCAAAACCCACTGCCTGATAGACCTCGTGAGCATCTCTTGTGGCAAGCAGCCAGCGTGATATCTCGTGCAGGCTCGGGTGATCCACAGCAAATTTGACCATCGCCTTCGCAATCCTCCTGCCGCGATGCGCCGGATCGACAAAGACATCGCAGACATATGCAAAGCGAGTAGTATCGGATATAACGCGCATAAAGCCAACCTGCACCGGGGCTGCTTCGAAGTTCGGGTCCTTATAATAGGCGCCCACAACAAGCGCCGAGTTGGCTGCGCCGCGTTCCACCTTTTCTCGGGATATGCCGGGGCTCCAGTAAGTCTCTGCGAGCCAGGCGTGCACTACTGCGAAATCGATGCGCGCGGAGTCGTCATCCAGCTCATATCCATCTAACGAAAAACTCGCAGAACTCATTTCGTCGGCCCCGTGCTTTAGCGCGATACTCTTCAGCGGGACGATCATTAACGACTCCTCAAGGACAAGAAAGCCTCCGACTCGGTTGAGGCGGAGGCAAACGAAAAACGTACTGCCCGGCTAACAAACGACCCGATGCAGCTGGGCCAGATTTCGGCGTCTCGCATGCTGAATCACGACGCTACGCAGCAAAACCTGAACAGGCAGAGTATACCGGAGCGGCAAGGTGTTGTCAAGCACGGCAAGTCCGATCGTCACGCTCATTTACAGCATAGGTTGCCTATCGAACCAGCCTCATAATCGCCACCGCCAGGGTTACCGCGTCGTGCCGTACAACATCGGTCTGATTGATAAAATCGCCCCCAATCGGCCGGTATCCTGCAGCCTTAATCCGTTCCAGATCCGGTGCAACAAGGATAGCGCCAGCGTGCCTGTACTTTTCGAGGAGATCCTGTGATGGCACACCGGTGTTGACCAGCACATAATCAAATACTTTCTGGCGGGCATGGTGTTCGATGGCCTGCACATGATCCATGGCCGAGTAGGTTTCGGTTTCACCGCGCTGCGTCATCACGTTACAAACGTAGATCTTTCTGGCCTTAGACTGGCGCAGGGCTTCCGGTATTCCCTGAACGAGGATATTCGGAATAATGCTTGTGTAGACACTCCCAGGCCCGATAACGATGACATCTGCGTTCTGTATCGCCTCGATGGCGCCTTTCACCGGAGCGGCGTCACCCGGCAATAACGAGACTCGCTTAATCTTCAGTTCGGAGTGAGCGATCGTTGTTTCGCCTTCGAGAAAGCTGCCATCCTCCATTTCCGCACGCAGGCGGACATGGTCGACGGTTGAGGGGAGCACGCGCCCGCGAATATTGAGAACCCGGCTTGTTTCGCGAACTGCCTTTTCAAAATCTCCACCGTTAATGGCGCACATCGCCGCTATCAGCAGGTTGCCAAAGGCATGATCTCGCAGCCCCTCGCCGAAGTTACGCGGATCGACATTGTGAGCCCCCACTGCAGGCGGAACAGGAGGTGGCGCTTGCGAGGAGGCAACAGACGGTCTGCCGGAAGCGTGGTGAGCACCTGCATGGTGGGACGCCATGGCACGCGTATGTTCATCGGATCTTGATCTGGCATCTCGCGAGGTTGGCCTCACACTGTTTCGGAACCGATACTGGAAGAGCTGTGTCATCTGCGGTTCCGAATCGGCAAGGGCGACGAGGCAGTTGCGGATGTCCCCTGGAGGCAGGATGCCCAGCTGCTTTTGCAGCTTTCCGGACGAGCCGCCATCATCGGCGACAGTGACAATCGCGGTGATATTCGCAGAGTACTGTTTGAGACCTCTCAGCATCGTTGAAAGCCCAGTGCCTCCACCGATGACCACGATTTTTCGTCCCTGGGTTAATCTGCGCTTCTGATAGATGACATCTACGAGCCCGCCAGGAGCCAGTTCTGGATCAAGCACACTCGTGAGTGAGATGATGAGCCGAATAAACGCAAAGATGCACAGGCCCATACCGGCGACGGCAAAGAGGACACCGATGAATCCCGGGTGCAAGCGGGTATCGAAATGACCAATCACCCACGTGGCGATGCGAATCGCCATGGTGGCGCCCTGACTGCCTCGAACCTGTATGATGATTCCCATTCCGAGGAGAAAGCACATTAGGCCGATGAAGCCGAGACCGACCCATCGCTTCACATGCATTCCGGGAGCAAACCATTTTAATAGTGGTGTGAGTTTATTCATTCCGGTCTATGCCAGAGATAGGGCCCATGTAGTACAAATTTAATCCAGATCCTGACTTGACTTACTGGCAACGTCGCGATGTTGAAGCGCGACAGAATAACCTGCCTCACGGAGGGTAGCAGCGATCTCCTCCGAAATGGCGACTGACCGGTGCTGGCCCCCTGTGCATCCAATAGCGATATTGAGGTAGGCCTTGCCTTCGCGAATATATTCTGGAAGGCAGTACTCAATGAGATCGAGCATTTTGGCCTTGAATTCCGGAGCCTTAGGATCGCTGTTGACGTAGTCCGCAACGGCTGCGTCCCTCCCATCGAGAAGTCGCAATTCCGGTTTATAGTGCGGATTCTTCAAGAATCGAACATCAAAGACGAGGTCCGCATCAACTGGCAGACCGTGTTTAAAACCAAAAGATACGATTGTAACCAGCAGGCTTGGACCCTGACCTTCGGCATAGGCCTTATGCATTGCCTCCCGGAACTCGTGCGCAGACAGGCTGCTGGTATCCAGCACGCGATCGGCGATCGCCCGCGCTGCGTCGAGCAGTTCACGTTCCGCCTGGATCACTTTCATGATCCCACCTTCGTTCTCGGGGGCTAGCTCTGTAGAGTGATTTAAGCTCTGCTGCCGTCGTCGAAGCGGATGGGGGCGTCGCGTCTCCTTATAACGCTGCAGCAATACAGAATCGCTGGCATCTAAATACAGCATCTCAACCGGGTAGCCTTGCCGCTTAATCTGTTCAATTGCGGCTGCGAGGCCCGCGAAAGCGATCCCGCAGCGCGTATCAATTACGACCGCGCCATCACAGTCGTGCCGATTCCGACAAAACTCAACCAGAGCTGGGAGCATTTCCGGCGGCAAGTTATCCACAGCATAGTATCCGGCATCTTCCAGACTATGCAGCGCAAGCGTCTTGCCTGCACCAGATGGGCCTGTAATTACTACGATTCGCATGGCATCTCTCTCATCCGCTATGCGCCAGTACAACCCTGAATCGATGCAATGCCGATCGCGATTCAGAGCCTGGTCCTATGACTGACATAATACCAGATGCATCTTCAAGCTTGCTCTTGACATTTGAGCCACTCAACATGACAGATTATAGGGCTGCTTTTGCCGCTTCCACATGTTTCAGGGGCAAAAACAGAACGCAACCCTGCAAATGCGTGGTAATAGTGCGTAAAAATTGCTTGACAGCAAATTCCTCCTTCTGTATACTTGAGCTGGATGAGCCTGTTGGCTGATTCCTATTGCGTGGTCTGGCTGAGTCTACGGTTTCACGAAAAAAGAACGGGCTCATTGGTTTCGCGAGAGTTCCGGTAGTTCGCCACATCGAACCGCCCCCCTTGTTTACCAGGCAGCACTCCTGTTCGATAAAGACGTGAAGCGTGACCGCGAGGTCCGCTGAGTCCTCGTGTGCGTATCGAAAAGGAGTTTGCATCGAAATGGCGAAGCGTATCTATGTGGGCGGGTTGCCCTACTCGGCTACCGAGGAAGACCTGGAAAACCTGTTTGCATCGGCCGGTACCGTCAAAGAAGCCACGATTGTCACGGACCGGTATACCGGCCAGGCAAAAGGCTTCGGATTTGTAGAGATGGAGTCTGACGCTGAAGCGGAGGCGGCAATTAACTCCCTTAATGGCACCCAGATGGGTGGTCGAACGCTAACAGTAAATGAGGCAAAGCCACGCGAAGAGCGACCTCGTGGAGGTGGTGGATACGGTGGCGGCGGCGGTTATGGCGGTGGTGGTGGTAACCGCGGCGGCGGTGGTGGATACGGTGGCGGTGGCCGCGGTGGTGATCGCGGCGGAGACCGCGGTGGTGACCGTGGCGGGTTCGGTTCAGGCGGCGATCGCTGGTAGTTCTGGCAATCCTGTTCTGCGTTTTTGTTAAGGGCCGATGTGCAAAGCGCATCGGCCTATTTAGTTATATGGCGGCCAGTCCCTGCAGTGGCAGCCTCTTCATATATCTTCAAGACGGCATCCTTGCGCGTTAATTTCGAGACATCGTTAGCGTTATCTGGAGCGAGTCCTGATGCTCGTCGCCAGAAACTCCATGTTCTCGGGCAAATCAACTCTTCTGGACGGAATCTCAAATCTGTCACGCTGCCAGCGTGTGAAACCGGGCCAAGGCGGGCAGCCAGCCACTGCACCGCAGCAAATGCTGGATCGGAACTGGGAACGTCGATATACCAGTGAAGTGCAATGCCCTGCGAGGTAAGGTGGCGCTGAAACTCCAAAGTCAGTTCACCGCTATTCGATACTTGTTCAGGCAGCAGGCGTTGTAAAAGGCAAAATGCAGCCAGACATCCGGCCGATTCTCCGATGTTCCACTCAATAGGATGCAGCCTGTATGCGCCATTGGTTAAATGAGTAAGCCCGGCATTTTTGCATGCCGGAAGCAGATTAACGATTCGGCGAGGAATAAGAGTGCCAAGTGGAATCTGGAACGGTCTCGTAGCAACGTAGTGATTAGGTTCACCATGCCCATTCGGATGAATATCGAGCGCATAGTGCCCGATGCCTACGCTATCCGAACGAAATGCCGATCTGGCCTGCTCGCCCCTGCACAGGTTTCCCATAAAATCCTTAACAACGATCTCTTGCTCACGTACAGTGGAGTTCGCGAGGATTCGCCGTGACTCTCTGATATACGGTTTAATTGAGCAGCCGTCTTCGGTGCCGAAAACATCGCGTCTCAGCCGGAATTCCGGGTATCCCTTCCCTTTGTGGATCGCAAAGGCGCAGAGATCGCCTGGCGCTGCATCCAGGTCCTCCTGGGTACGCTCACACTCTGTTTGCAGCCAGTAGAGATATCCGAGCGAAACGCGCCTCGCCCGATCGAGCTGAATGGATGCCTCGCGGTCGGTTACTGTGATTCCCGTTTTGGGATTTTCGCCGATTATGTTTCCGCCGTAGTAGTCGTTTCCCGCAGTATTGATCATTGCGAGATCCGATGGAATCCTGCTATCGGCGAAGCAGGCCTTCGCGAGCGTTCTGCGATAGCGCCACCAGGGCATGCTGCCGGCAAACAGCCCTGTAATAGCGCCATGAATCACATGGTAGCGCTGCTCTGCCTTTAGGATCGCGTAGTCTTCGGGAGGATCGATCACATTGGTTTCAGCCGTCTCTGGCGACCAATCGATCGCGAATGGGAAAGTGAGTGGCTGCACCCATTGGGGCTGAGGAAGGTTAGGCGCATCAGGTTCGTTAGTCTGCTCGTGACCCTCTGCACCCGTGATCCAGTCGATTCCTTCCTCGCCACAGAGAGGCAGAAGATCGCCGGTATCGGTTGCGTCCAGAACGAAATCGGGTTCGAACGTCTGAACGGCACCATCCGCCAGTGAAGCAGTGACTGAGGTGATTCTCCGGCTGCCGTCGTCGTAATCCTGAACTGCGACTGCAAGCGCCCGCGCTCCATACAATACGGTGAGCGCACCGGCCTCCTGATACGGTAAAAGCATCTCCTTCAGCAGGGTAGCACCTACTTCGGGCTCAACCGCTATTCTGCTTACCCAGCACATTCCGGGATTCAGGTATTTTGCCGAGGCGCCAGCCTCTGAAAGCCTGAAGTTCGTGCGATAGTGGCTTCGAATCGCATCGCGAAGCTGCATGTAGCTGCGTGTGGATCCAAATGTCTCCACGTGCTGCTGCTCGTCCGGTGTGCAAACGCCCTGTACGGTGAGCTGACCTCCCGGCCACTGCGTCTCTTCGAGCAGCGTGACCTTTGCGCCGTTGCGGGCGGCTGCGAGAGCGGCCGCGGCGCCTCCAAGGCTGGCTCCAACAATTAGAACTTCCAAGGCGCAGCCATAGTCGCGGGAATCGTCGTGCTAGTAATTGAATTGTGCGGCATCATTTGGACCGCAGTGCTCGCTTTGGGTTTCTCTATCTCAGCTTTAGCGGGAGAGTTATCGATCCTATGGGACGCAACCAGGCCCAGCAGAACTGCGCCAAGCACAAGTCTGTAAACTATGAATCCAACGGTATCGTGCTTCTCCATGTACTTTAAGAACCAGTTGATGACGACGTATGCCACTATTGCTGCGATTACCGCTGAGACAATATAAACGCCGCCCTGACCGTGAAGCCCGCCATGTTTTAGCACCTTGAAGAGCTTGTAGACCCCTGCAGCGGTTATTGCCGGGATACTCAGCAAGAAGCTAAACCGTGCGGCGCTCTCTCGAGTTAGCCCGAGAAATAGTCCGGCAGTAATCGTAACGCCCGATCTGGACGCGCCCGGAGCCAAAGCAAGGACCTGAGCCCAGCCGATTGCCTGACTATCCTGAAAAGTTAGTTGGTCGAGTTCTCGATTTCGTTTACCGATCCGCTCCGCAATAAGCATTATCGCCGCGAGAACGATCAGCGAGATACCCATCACGCTCGGTTTTCGGAGCGTTGTATCTATCTTGTGTTCGAGAAGCACGCCAGCGATTGCGAGGGGTATGGTGCCAAAAAGTGTAAACCAGCCAAGCTTTGCATCCGTATCGCGTGTATCAATCGCCTTGCCCGGAGAGCCGGTTTTAATAATGCCCTGGAGATACCGTGCAAGATCGTGGCGGAAGTACCAGATGATCGCTACGATTGGACCCAACTGCACTACCGCCGAGTATGCCGCGCCGGCATCCTCACCGTACAACAACCTCGAAGCCAGCGCCATATGCGCTGTGCTGCTAACGGGCAAAAACTCGGTGAGGCCCTGAAGCACTCCTAGTACAATCGACTGCAACCACGTGATGTCGCCTACTATATACAATCTTTGTCTCCTCCAGTGCCGCGCAATCGTGGTTCTTTACTCTGTGGCGGATGGTTCACAAACGCCTGGATTCCATTACGCTAAGAGTATACCGCCTGATACAGGTGGCATTCTGCGCTTATTGACGCATTACATTGACACTATGCCGTACAAACCTGTATACTTTATCAGGTGCGTTCAGGTGTGAATAAGCGTCGCAGGTAATCAATAGCGCGCATAAGATTACAGAACTTTCCGGAGCAGGAAGGCAGCAGTTTTTGGATAAGATTATAATCAGGGGCGGTCTGCCACTACACGGTGCGGTGCAGATAGGCGGCAGCAAGAACGACACGGTGGCAATTATGGCCGCTGCGCTCCTGATACCGGGCAAAACGGTTCTGCACAATGTGCCACGCATTAAAGATGTTTATACCCTCAGTAAGATTTTCTGCCATCTTGGCGCCGCGACCAGTTTTAGGGAAGATGGCGCACTCGAGATTGATGCAACCAATCTCACCACATCTGAAACACCGCACGAATTAGTTCGCCAGATGCGCGCCTCGTTCAACATGCTTGGCGCACTCTTGAATCGTTTTGATACGGCGTCGGTTGCAATGCCTGGCGGTTGCGACATTGGCGCTCGGCCCGTCAACTTTCACATCAGGGGCCTGGAGCAGCTTGGCTGCAAGCTGAATCTTGAGCACGGCATCTACACCGGTCACGTTAGTCGATTTCACGGCGCCGACATCACTTTAGAGTTTCCCAGTGCAGGCGCAACACAGCATTTAATGATTGCTGCTTCCTGCGCAACGGGCACTACTGTCATCGAGAATTGCGCTGCGGAGCCAGAAATTATCGATCTCGCGATGTTCCTGATCGCCTGTGGTGCACGCATCGAAGGCGCCGGCACCTCGAGAATTGTTATCGATGGGGTCGACGAACTTCATCCGGCCGAGTTTACTGTTATCCCCGATCGGCTGCAGGCTGGCACGTTTGCTATTGCAGCAGCGATCACCGGCGGAGACATTCTGATAAAGAACGCCGTTGTCGATCACCTCAGGCCCGTCATTTCGAAGCTGGAAGAGGCGGGTGTCGATGTCTCGCACACTCCGGATGGCTTCCGCGTGCGGCGCACGGGCAAGATTTTGCCGGTAGACATTCGCACGATGCCCCATCCGGGCTTCCCGACAGATATGCAGCAGCCTTTCGCATCGCTTCTTTGCCTTGCGGATGGCGTTTCGATGATAACTGAAACGGTTTACGAGAGCCGGTTTCGGTACACCACGGAGCTTGCTCGTATGGGGGCGGATATTCGGGTAGAGGATCGCACCGCGATTATTCGCGGTTCTGAACGGTTGACCGGGGCGCCTGTGACCTGTACCGACCTTCGCGGCGGTGCAGCAGTTGTGGTAGCGGGGCTCGCGGCTGAAGGTGAAACGGAGATTGACGGCCTGGGCCATCTCGATCGTGGATACGAGGGTATCGTAACCCATCTTCAGAATCTGGGCGCAGATGTTACGCGCACTGGTACCTACCAAGTTTGATTCGCAAGATTGCGAACCTCGTTAGGAGGAACGTGTGTTTAGTTTAGTGCCGGAGCTCGGTGTGGACCTAGGAACGGCGAATATTCTTGTTTATGTTCGGGGCAAAGGTATTGTATTGCGAGAACCATCTGTTGTCGCAATAAACAAGCACAGCAAACGCATTCTGGCAGTTGGTGAAGAAGCAAGGTTGATGCTCGGCCGTACTCCGGGCGACATCGTTGCGATTCGCCCGATGAGCGATGGCGTTATTGCTGACTACACGACCACCCAGAAGATGCTCGAGTATCTGTTTGCCAAGGTTGTTGGCCGTAAGAGGATTTTCAAGCCGCGCGTTCTCGTTTGTGTTCCTTCCCAGGTTACCAGCGTTGAGCGGCGGGCAGTACGCCAGGCCGCGCTCGAAGCTGGCGCCAGCGAAGCGCATACCATCGAAGAGCCCATGGCAGCGGCTATTGGCGCGGGGCTTCCTATCTCCAATCCTGGCGGAAACATGGTTGTTGACATAGGCGGCGGCACGACGGATATCGCAGTGATCTCGCTCGATGGCATCGTAGCGAGTGAAAGCTTGCGCGTAGCAGGTAATCGCATCGATGAGGTTATCGTCCGATATGTGAAGTCTGCATTCAGCCTGATGATTGGCGACCGAACTGCTGAAGAGATCAAGGTGAAGGTGGGTTCTGCATATCCGCTTGAAACCGAACTGCTCCTGGCGGTTAGAGGCCGAGACCTGGTTGCAGGGTTGCCAAAGACCGTTGAAGTCCGCTCCGAAGAGGTTCGTGAAGCGCTCATGGAGCCGATCACAGCCATCGTCGAGAAGGTAAAGCGCGTGCTGGAGCAGACGCCTCCCGAGCTTGCCGCAGACATCATTGAGCGTGGAATAGTTCTTACTGGCGGCGGAGCTCTCCTCCGCGGGCTAGATAAGCTTATCTCTGCCGCTACGGGCATCCCGGTATTTGTTGCTGAAGATCCGCTTTCTTGCGTGGCAATTGGAACCGGACGTGCTCTGGAAGAGTATCGAGCAATACGGGAGAGCGAGTACTGACTTTTTACTGCTGGCTGCTGGAGGTGGACGGATGACAGTTCTGCATCGGCGCGCTATATGTTGTTCGCGAATACTTGCATCCAGCTTCGCCTCTCGGCTTGCGGCTATCGCGATGTTCGCGGTAGCCATATCGGCCTTACCATGTTGTGCGCAGCTTCCCTCTGATGTTAGAACAAACCACTGGGCCGCACCCGCAGTGGAACAGGCGATCCGTGAAGGTATTGTTCCTCTCCAGCCAGATCATCAATTTCATGGTGAGGCGCACGTAACCCATGTTGACGCGGTGGTGGCCGTTGCTGCGCTGGCAAAGCGGCTCGAAACGAACACATGGAAGCTTCAGCCCGCACATCCCGTTCCAGATAAAGTGGCAAAGACAATTGATCAAGGCGCCTGGAAAACCAGGGATCTCACGCGGTTTGAGCTAGCGTCTGCGCTTGTTCGCCTGGGTAACTATTTCGCTGGGGCGGTTTCGCATCCGACAAAGAGCGCGAAGCACCTCGGGGAATCGGTACTGCTCCCTCAGGGAGTTAAACCCGGTATTGGCCCCGGCCATCCAGCCTATCAAGCGGTCGCCTACCTAACAGCCGGACGAATGATCGCGGGTAACTCACCCTTCCTTAAACCCGACACCTCGTTTGTTAAGTCGGCCGAGCTAAGCGATCTACTCGCATCGATGGCGATCGGCGTCAACGACAAGATCACTGAGCTGGGGGAGGAAGAAGGTGGCGGGACTCCAGACAAGAGTTTTCAAACCAAGAAGTCCGCTACGCCACTTCGCAAACCGTGAATAGCATACTATGAGCATCGTAACACTTGCGCCCTCTGGGCCACTCTGGACATTTAATGACAGCAAAACCTGAAGTTAGATGCGGATGCCGAAGGCATGCTATTACGGGGCTAAGCTGCTCACGATGCGGCACGCCGATTTGCCCCGATTGTTCCCGAAATGCGCCGGTTGGAATGTTTTGCCGTGCATGTGCAACGAATTCCAGCGGTTCCCTGCTGGAAGCAACCAGCGGCGCGCTCCTTGTCGCCGCCGCAGCCGGAGGCGTCGCAGCGATCTTTGGCGGTTGGCTCGTTAACTCAGTTCATCTAGGTCTGTTCTTTGATCTGGTTATCGCATTCGGCTACGGTACTGCTCTCGGGGAGATAATTCTGCGCGTAACCGGACGGAAGCGTGGAATTAAGATGGAGATCCTTGCCGGCGCTCTGCCCGTTATTGGCCTGCTAACAATGCACTTCATGAGCTTGCCGGCGGAGTTCGTAATTCAGCACGGCGTATTTGGCGCCATTCTAAACCCATTTAGCATCTGCACAGCCGGGGTCGCCGCCGCTGGAGCCGTAAACCGGGTTCGATTTCTTTAGAAACTTAAATCGGCCAATTGCTGCCTTATGGCAACAATTGACCGATACCTATTATCAGATTAAAATAAGCTCAAGACAAGTCTTAGCTTAATGGTTCGGACTGCCGGACATGCCATTGTAGCCACCGCTTCCAGCGCCATAGCTGCCGCTTCCTGCCCCCATGCCGCCACTTCCAGCGCTGGTATTATGATCTGGCGAGCCCATACCACCAGGACGATTGGCGCCACCGCTTCCGGGAGGAGCCCCTGAACCCATGGATTGCTTCATGTGCTGTTCCATCTCTGTGCGCGAGATGGTAGCGGACGCGCGCGTTTTTGACATCGTCTTCCACCCCAACAGGCCCACAATGACCACAACTACTGCGATGATTGCTGCGGCAGCCGCCGGGCTTACATTCTGTTTCATTTTGTTTTCCTCTCGTAGAATGGTGTGCGGGGATCGGGTTTGAAACCCTGCCCCTCAGTAATAACATATTGCCTGTCTGCTCTCACATTGTCGCACTTGTCGATTGTGCCGTTAGGCCACACAACCTCTACGTGCTGTGCAACATCCGCAACAGCCAGCCCGAAGGTTGGCTGCCGCTGACTTTCGGATAAGAAGCTGCCCGCGCTATGAACATATTGAGACTGTACAGCCCCATTAGCCGTCACGCGGATGAGGGCGCCTATTCCATCCCGATTACTGCGTACGCCCTCTGTCCTGAATCGGATCCAGTGATTCCCGTTTGATCTGTCGTTTCGAAACAGTCGAAACTGTCCGCCATTGTCGACCATGGCAATATCCAGATCTCCGTCGTTGTCAAAATCGCCGCAAGCAGCGCCTCTTGCCACGAGCTTGTCTGTAAGATCACAAGCGAGGCCAACCTCTTTGAACGTGCCATTATGCTCGTTGTGGAAGAGCATGGGGCGCTCCTTGAAGGTGACCATCGAGTTATAAGTTCCCACGATGTCATCCACGTGCCCATCCGCGGTAACTGCATCCTGCCAACCATCAAGATCGTAATCAAAAAAGAAGAGGCCAAATGTCAGGTAGGTCAAGCTTGGTTCCGCTAGGCCCGCCTGGTGAGATGTATCCGTGAACAGCAGGAGATCGTTAGGGGCAGATGCCTCCTTTTCGAAGAGCGATAAGCCCTCATCTGCAAAATTTCCAATCATGAGAGCGAACTTGCCAGTGTTACGAATATCGGCAGTATCGATACCCATACCAGCCCGATAGTGCCCAGCCTCTCCCGTAGCAATTCCACTCTCTACACCCTTTTCGGAAAAGTGTTTTCCCTTCTCGTTAATCAAGAGAAAGTTAGCCCAGGTGTCGTTAGTAATGGCTATATCCAACCATCCGTCACCGTTGAAATCGGCCATAGCGATTCCGAACGATTTACCGGGCGAAATATCCAGCAATCCCATTTCGCGCGTAACATCCCGGAACTTACCGTTACCATCATTGTGGTAAAGCGTAAGATGCGTTCCTTCAAACGTGTTTGGCGGACAGTAGCCGCGAACGCCGTTGTGGCCGCACCATTGATTTAACTCGGGAGACCACTTCACGTACTGGCAGACAAGCAGATCGAGTTTACCATCATTATCGTAGTCGAACCACGCTGCACTCGAACTCCATTTCCACTTCAACGGCGTGTTCGATACAGGCACACCGGCTACGCCAGCATTGGAAGTTACATCTGTAAATGTGCCATTGCCGTTATTGTGAAACAGGTGATTTGCGCCGATAGCGGTAATGAAGATATCCTCATAGCCATCGTTATCGTAATCACCAACGGCAACACCCATTCCGTAAACTTCGATGCCCAAACCGGATTGTCTGGTTACATCTGTAAAGGTGCCATTCCCGTTATTGTGGTAAAGGTGAAGAGTCGTGTGTTTCGGCGGATCACCCGGCCAGTTCGTCCCATTTACAATCAGGATGTCTTGCCAGCCATCATTATCGTAGTCCAGAAACGCAACGCCCGAGCCAACGGTTTCTGGCATATTCTTCTTGCCGTGCGCGCCATTCTCGTGGTGAAAGTCGATACCCACCATGGCTGCGACTTCGGTAAACTTTACCGTCCCCGCAGGTTCAACGGCAACGACGTGCGCGGGTGCGCTGTGGCGACATCCCGCGAATCCTGCAATAAGCGCCGATAGCAGAGTCGCCCTCCACAGAGACTGTGGTTTGTTTCTCATCGGATCACTGTCATTCTATTCCGCCGCCAGTCCAAGCTGTCTGCTGATCTGCTCAATTTTTGCTTTGATGGCGGAGTCACCGGGATGCAAGCTTGATGCAAGCCGGTAGTATTGCAAAGCATCAGAAAAATTTCCGGAGTTTTCGAGAAACTCGCCGAGTGCGAATTGCGCGGCAGGATCCTTGCTTCGCGCCCTGGATTGAGTTTGTAGATTGCGCTTTTGCAGGTCAAAGGCAACGTATTTCTTGTAAAGCGCAAACATCTTTTCGCTCTCGGATTTTTCACCCATACGTGCGTAGACTCTGGCCAACTCCTGAAACGTAGATCCATCGCCTGGAAGCAGGTCAAGCGCATGCTCCAGTGAATGCGCTGCGCGCCGCAGATCGCCCTGTGCTGCGTAGGCGATGCCGAGCTGTTGGTATCCATCTGGTTCATAGGGATCGAGTTTAATCAGTTTCTTGAACTCATCGATCGCCTTCGCAAGCCTACCTGCTTCACTGCGGCGTTCCATATAGAGTGCACCCAGCGCAGCGTGGTATCCTGGAATATCCGGCTGTATCGAAATTGCCTTTTGAAGATCCGCTTCCGCCTCATCTCGCAGACCCTGTCGGCCAGCTACACGTGATAGCGATAGGTAGATGCTCCCGGGGTTTTTCGGATTTTTTGTTAGCGCCAGCTTGAGCATTCTGTTCTGATCGTCCAGATGGTCGGTTGCGCCGTACGCGTTCGCCATTGAAACATCATCTTCGGCGGTTGCCCCTGCTGCCTCCTCCTGAACGGTGGCAAGATACTCTTTCATCTTGTTGAGACCGTGGTAGGCCGCAGCCATTGTTCCAAGACTGCGCCGATGCCACGTAGGATCCTTGGATGCGATCATTCCGAACTTAAGCTGGTTCTGATAGTCCTTTTTGTCGCCGGCAGCGACGGAGCGCCAGTAAGCGGCTGCAACAGGATCGTGACATTTATCAAACGCAAACGCGGTCGCGCTAGCGGCGCTAGCATTCGATATGTCGGCCAGCGCTATCGTCTGGAGCGCCATAGCGCAGTGCGGAAAATCATGTTTGCGGTCGAACGCTTCCGCGAGCCGATAGCAGGCCTTGTTGGACCGGGGATCTAAAGAGAGCGCCTTCTGCCAGGCATTGAGGGCATCCGAATCCTTGCCGAGCGCATTGAGGGCCAGCCCCATAGAATATTGTATTGAACCATCGCGGGGAGCAAGAATCGCAGCCTTTCGAAGCATCTCTAGTCCGCGTGAATACTGCTTATCCGTTACCAGCATCTGTCCGGTTACTGAAAAGCCATCTCCGCGGCCAGGTGCAATCTTCATCAAGTCGCTTGCCAATTGAAGCGCTAACTCTTTATTGTCGTCACTCAAGGCATGCTGCAGGAGGTGTTCAAGTTGTGAAAGGGTATCCGTCTTATCACCAGGATTCGCGGCGGCCAGTTCTGGATGATGACTGACATATGTCGAAATTACTTTGCTGGCCTCTGAGCGCCGATCTTGAGCCTCGAAGACATCCGCCAGGGCACAGACAGCCTTTACATTCCCTGGCATTAGGTGAACTGCTTTTTCCAATTCTCTGCCCGCATCATCATAATGGCCAAGAAACATCAAAGACGTGCCAAGTGGTAGCAGGTAATCCTGTTCCTTTGCCCCAAGAGCGCGAGCTGAATAGAGCCGCCGAAGCGCGTCCGTGTAGTACCCGGCTGCTTCGTCCATTTTGCCCAGAGAAACGTAGGCGTCGATATCTGAGGGATCCGCACTAATGCGGTCCGAGTAGTACTTCATCACGGCCGACAGTTTTGCGCCCTTGGGTGGTGGAGACGGCCGGGAGTAGAGAAGGTGGCGGCTAACTGGCAAGGCTATTGCCAGGAGCAAGAGGAGCGAAACGAGCACAACGCGTGTGCGCGAATTTCCGGACGATGCCTCGTGGTGGGATTCCGTTGTTTTTGGTGGAGTAGAGCTGTTAGGGGATGTGCTCATCACCGACCCCTGTGTGCGGAGATAAAGATACGATACAACTATAGTACCTGTGCTTAAACAAAAAAAATCGAGTTCCCTTTGCCCGTCCACCGATGAGGCGAACTTAGGCAAAGGGAACTCGAATAATCAGATCACTGACCTCGGATGCCGTGCTGACCGAAGTGGTCGGTTTGGCCGCCGAACAGGGACGACTGGCTGCTCTTGATCCAGTACTGGCTCAGCTTGATCGCCTTTGCGTGTCCATCGAAGAAGGAGACGTTGCACATGCCATCATGGCGTGCTGCAGGCATCGGGTAGTGGTCGGAACCCCACGAAGCGCGAGCTTCGTTGAAGAACCAGGTACCTTCGGTATCAATACCGTAGGTCTGGTTGTTATTATCGGGATCCTTGTCGAAATCCGCGAAGCCAGCCGGACCACCGCTGCCCCAGTCCTGATTGTTGCCTGCGTACTTAATATCGTATACGCAACCTGCATCAGCAAAGTGAACCGAGAAAGACGGTGCGTTGATCGCCGACATCTTGACGGTGCCTGTATCCCAGGTGGACATCAGGTCGTTAATTGCGATAGACGCTCCAACACGGTGACCTTCGTTGTCGCTGGGCCAGTCCGGTCCGCCATCCTGCGGAGCGTCTGGGCAAACCGTCGTCTGGTAATTCTTTAAGTATGGCTGAATGATGACAGGCCACATTCTGTCCCAGTCGTTAACCCAACCTTCGTTAAGCCATTCCGGGATGATCAGCTCGTCGTAGTCCTGCGAATACATCAGCGACGCAAGCGTCACTTCCTTCATATTAGACAGGCAGGAGATGGCACGAGCCTTCTCTCTGGCGCGAGCAAACACTGGGAACAGAATTGCCGCCAGGATTGCGATAATCGCAATAACGACGAGCAGCTCAATCAGTGTAAAGCCCTTAGACTCCTTGCGTGGAGTTGTTTGCATCATTGGCACTTTCTCCTACATAGAACAGACGCTTGCTTAGATTAATTGCTTTGAAACAGATGGTGAACTAATAAAGCCGTAAGCCAGGATGGCATTGTGGAGCGCGGCAATGGAATTATAAACTTCCTTTAATGAGACGTCAAGTCAATTTGACGTGTATTTGTAAAAAAACATAAATATTTTTTTATGTTGCGAACTAATTGTGCATATAATGCCTCCCTCGCTGTTCGATTTAGCATGCCAGTACCGCTCAAATTATGAGCGATTACGCGCACAGTCAGAATCTGGTATCATAAAGTATATATAGATGATTGGTTTAGTCAAGTCATGATGAGATTGATTAGACCCATAGCAAAACTTCGAGTTCGGGTCAAATTTAAATGGGTACGAACGTGTGGGCCGAACTGTGCAGTTCAGCCGCACATCGAAGCTAATGGAGGCGAGAGTACAATGGCAATTCAACTCGGCGATACGGCGCCGGACTTTACCCAGGAATCGACAATTGGGCCAATTAACTTTCACGAGTGGGCTGGAGATAGCTGGGTAATCCTATTTTCTCATCCAAAGGATTACACTCCGGTATGCACAACCGAACTGGGAACCGTCGCAAAGCTCAAGCCGGAGTTTGACAGTCGCAACGTGAAGCCGATCGGACTAAGCGTAGATCCGCTAAAGGATCATGAAGGTTGGTCGAAAGACATTGAAGAGACACAGGGCGCTGCGCTTAATTTTCCTCTGATCGCAGATGCAGATCGCAAAGTCTCAAACCTATATGGCATGATCCATCCGAATGCGGACAATACGTTCACCGTACGCTCGGTATTCATTATCGGTCCGGACAAAAAGGTTAAGCTCACACTCACCTATCCAGCCAGCGCGGGCCGCAACTTCAATGAGATTCTGCGCGTTATCGATTCGCTGCAGCTAACTGCGAATTACAAAGTCGCGACGCCTGCGAACTGGAACCCGGGTGATGATGTGATCATTGTCCCAACTGTTTCCAACGAGGAGGCAACTACCCTATTCCCGGCAGGATTTACGCAGATTAAGCCCTACCTTCGAACAACGAAGCAGCCGAACCTGTAGTTTGTTCCCACCAAACATGCAAGCGGCATCCGACAGCAACTGCTGTCCGATGCCGCTTTCTTTGTTTGTACCGCTATGGCTTAAGCCTTAGCGCTTGCCCCTTGTGGCTCCATGCTGCTTCAGCAGCGCGATAACGCCTGTCGCCTTCGCCTCTTCCGCCCTATCGAGCGGAGTATCGCCCTGTGGCGTTTTCGTATTGACTTCAGCGCCACGATTGATCAGCACTTGAACGTCCGCTCTATTGCCGAAGTAGGCAGCGTCGAAGATGAGCGTTGCACCGTTAAACGGTTTGTTGACGAGATCTGGTCGTTGCTGCAGCAGGTTGTCGAGGAGGTCTGTTCCTGGGCGCGCGAGAGCGTCTTCGAGCAGTTTATGGTTCTCAGGCGACATCACATCTTTGCCAAAATCGGACGATGTTAGTGCTGCGCTTTTCGAGATTGCGCTGTTCATCTGTCGATGGCAGCCCGATCCCGAAAATGCGATCGCGAGTGCGGCCGAAATCCAGGCAATGCAGTTTCTGTTAATGTTGTTTTTGTGTTGCATAGGCGCCTTACGCTACACCGGATGGTGAAAACCCATGCAGTCCACATAGATATCCTGAAACTCCGGATCTGCAGTGAGAGAGATATGCGTCGACTTGCTCAATATCTCCTGCTGCTCATCTCTTCCTTTTTCACCGGCGAACAGGGCAACCTTCGCTCCCAGCAGGGCAGAGTTGCCAACGGGCTGCACACGATCCGGGTCAAATTCCAACAGGCCAATCCGTCTCGCGGAGCTTCTGTCGATGTAATTCCCGAAAGCGCCCGCTAGATAGATGTGCTCCAGATCCTCGGATGTTGTTCCCCACTGCTTCAGGAGGATCTTGATTCCAGCGGCGATAGCGCCTTTGGCTAGCTGCAGTTCTCGAATGTCGGTCTGTGAGATTTCCACTGGCTCTCGCAGAGGCAAACTTTCTCCTTTGATCAAACGGCCGCCTGGCTTAATCTGTTTTAACTCCAGGGCCACCGCAACGGCGTCTACAAGCCCACTGCCGCAGAGGCCGGTTGGTTCGGCATTACCAAGAACTTCGCAAGTGATCTCTTCGGAATCGCCTACGCGGGCAACTTTCCATATTGCTCCGGACGCCGCTCGCATTCCCATCGAAATTCTGGCGCCTTCAAATGCAGGGCCGGCAGCGGTTGACGCACAGAGAATCCGATCGCGATTGCCGACGACAATCTCCCCATTGGTTCCTAGATCCACAAACAGGCTTGGCCGCTCGAAGCGATGCAAGCCGGTGGCAAGTAATCCTGCCAGTATATCACTGCCCACAAAGCCACCCATGCAGGGCAGAAACTCAATCACAGCTCCGGGCACCGAATCCCAGCCGAGGCTGGCAGCGCTCATCGTCTGCAATCCGTCATTAACCGGTTCAAATGGATATGCAGACAGCGGAGTGAGGTCGATTCCGCAGAAGAGGTGGTGCATTACCGTGTTGCCTACGAGGCTCACTCTCCGCACAGATTCCGATGAAACCCTGGCTGCGGTTATAAGCTGGTGTACAAGCGCGCCAACCTGGCGAAGGATAACCTCCTGCAGTTGCAGAGCGCCATTCTCAGCGACCGCGGTCTGAACGCGGCTCATCACATCCCCGCCAAATCGTGCCTGAGGATTCAGACCGGTGCGCACGCTCAGTACCGCTCCGGTCTGCATATCCAGCATTTGCGCCACGACCGTAGTAGTGCCAATGTCCACCGCCACGCCAATTCCTTCTTGTGGCGTAAAGCTGAACGCGGTCTCATTGGTAAGGATAGCAGCATCCCACTGCCGCAATTCGAGCGTTATGTCCTGCTCAACATGGCACTGGCACGCGAGCCGCCAGCCATCCTTAAGCTCAGCCTCGGTGAGCCGCTCGCGCTGTGCATCGTTAATTTCGAGATTTCCGGAGATCGTTCGTACGCGGCATCCCCTGCAGCGCCCCTGACCGCCGCATGGAAACTCGACAGAATGCTCAAACAGAATATCCTTCAGCGCCGCGCCGTGCGCCGCTTCCAGCGTTGCGCCAACGGGATTGAGCGTTATTCGATGCTGCAATTGCTGCTCCCAGCTAAAGAATGGCTGCTGGCATACTGCACCAGCGTCTTCAAGTTTTCATGTGGCGTATCACGCACCACTTCGCAGCCGGCGCCACAAATCCAGCGGACGCCGGCCTCCTCGTGGCACTGTTCCAGAGCTGATAGGACCTCATCGGGTGTGCCATTTCTCAGCACTCTTACCGGGTCGATATTGCCCAGCAAAATCTGGCCCGGCCCCATTGCCTGCCTGCCTTCACCTACCGGGGCAAGAAAATCCAGGTCTACGATGTCGCAGCCGAGCCGTCCCATTCCAGTGAGAATCTTGCGTGTGTTTCCGCATATGTGGAGGCGCACGCGAGCGCCGAGCGCATGCACACCATCTACCATCCGTTTTTCGAACGGGTAAACATACTTTTCGTAGATTCTTGGGCCGACAAGGGATGCAGCCGCGTCGCCAATTCCGATGCTTTGCGCGCCCGCCGCAACCTGATGGCGCGCAAACTCAAGCTCCATAGCAAGCACGAACTCAAACAGGTCGGTAACAAAGGCCGGGTCATCAATGAAATCTACCATGAGATTATTGATTCCGCGGAGGTCTGCTGCTTCTGCGCACGGGCCTTCGATCCAACCTTCAACCTGCTTCTCGCCGCCTACACGCTGCTTTAGCAGGTCGAGGGCCTTTAGCCGATTTAGCATTCTACCGGCCGTACAATCGGGAATCGCCAAGGATGTGAATGCCAGTTTATCGAGAAGAAGTGCGTTCGATTCGTCGATTGCGGGAGGCGAATTGGGATAGAAAGCCACTGTGGCGCCACAGTCAGCAGCCTCGGTCGCCGGGTCGGACATCGTGTTAACATAGTCGAACCCGAAGGCTTCCGCCGTTCGTACCTGACCCTCTGCCATAACGCGATAGTCAGTGGCATAGTCCAGATACTTCGCTCCAATGAAATCGCAGGCAAACTGCATGGTTATTGGCATACACGGAAGCTGGTCTGCCGCGCTTCCATTCAGCAGCGCCTCAATACGCTCAACGCCGTTCATATCTACCTCTCGTTTGCGCGCCAATCACCTTGCGCGCTAAGCATAGCTGCCCAACTCTTTAGCAAGCGAAACAATATGCTGGAAGTCCTTCAGACTAACGCTTGATGGCACCGAATGATCCGAGGAAAAGATGTAGCCGCCGCTATTCTTCATTTCGGGCACGACCGCGCGCATCTCGGCTTCAATTTCGTCCGGTTTATCCCACAGTACTGCGTTTATTCCTCCGTGAAATACGAGCTTATCGCCGAACTTGCTCTTGAGTGCAACAGGATCCATCCCGGCCTTAACCTCGAGCGGATTCAGCGCATCCAGCCCAATCTCAATTAACTCTGGAATGAACGGATTCACGTCTCCGCACGAGTGTAAGTGGGCTTTGATTCCCTTTGCATGCGCCCATTCGATAGCACGGGCGTGGTATGGCTTGAGAACCTTACGATAGGTCCGGAGTGAGAAGAATTGACTGTGCTTATAGCCCATGTCGTCTGGCCACATGATGCTGTCAAACCGATAGCCAGCATCCCACACCGCATCCAGCAGTGCCAGGTTAAGTTCGAGCATATGCCCGAAGATATCCATTAGCCATTCCGGCTGCTCAATAAGGGCAAGCAAGACGCGAGTTGTTCCAACCGTCCAGGAGTGGGTAACGTCGAATCCGAACCAGAGGCCGCCCTGAATCCAATCGCCACGCTCTTTCCATCTCGGGTAGTTCTGTTTTAGATGCTCCCAAGGAATTCGGTCGTGTTGAACCAACATACGAGCTTTTGCCGCATTCCAGCTATCCCAATCAACGATCGTAAAATCGAGAAACTCAGGCACCCCGCCTGCGTGCTTCCAGTCTTTTAGCGTTGCTCCGTAGGCCGTTGTATGAATGCGATATTCCTTGGTCTCTTCGATAACCTTAACGGGATAGCGTGGGCTCAGATCCACTCCGATCCCAGACACTGTGTCCAGACCAAAGAACTCCCTAAAGTCGACTCCATCGGGCATTCCTTCATTTCGCCACCGCTCAATGGTCGATCCCCAGGGATCGTCAATCACAGGGATACGGTCCGCATCACGATGTTCAAACATCCGTTTGAACCGTTCATGCGACGTCATTCGGTGTTCATCAGCCATATCGATCACCTAGTTTCTTGGTGAGCTCGCGCTACTCTATGCCAACGATCCCATCGTCGTACTTACCAATAACCTGTTTTCCTGGCGGAATGACGAGGAAGTCCTCATCTGGCCAGTCCCCATCAAGCATCTTCTGAATGAGCTCCATATCTCCAGCGACCTTCTCAAACTTCCAACCGCGACTCTCTGCATCCATTTTGGTCTGCTCTTCGTAAGAGCTATCCGGTTCAACGCCCATCTCGATAAAGGTGAACTGCCCGTAGTTATGCTTGTCGTCACCAAGCATCCCGTAGAGGTAGCGGCCGTTGTCTTCCCCGTACTTTCGGATAAACTCCTCTAGCTTTGTATTCATCCCGGTTTGCTGCTGAATGGAGAGCTGCATTAGATCTCCGGTCGCGGCTCCGCGATCAATCCATCCTGTCGTCTTAAAATAGACGCCGGGATTGGCATTGAAGTACTCGATGTACTTTTGACGGCTGCCCATAAACAGGGTGATGCAGTCGTGAGCTCGCGGCAAGACAAGCGGTATGGTTCTTGCTTGCAAACCGGATAGGCCGTTGTTACACAGGCCATAACCTAGAAGCGTTGCGTCGTATAGCGACTCGTCCACGCGATCAACGGCTTCTTGCATCCTGCTTAGCATGCCTGCAGCGCCAATATCGTGGAGGCCCTTGGGCAGAAACTCGATGTCTATCAGGTGTCGAGACGTACTGACAGCCTTGCACATCTCCCTGTAAAACACCTCGCAACTGATTAGTTTGAATCGCATAGCTATTCTCGTTTATGTGCATTCATTCACAGGTTTTTCACTCAAGGCACAGCAAGCGGCGACACTACCACCTGATGGGCCTGTGCAAGGCGCGGTCGCAGCAAGCGGCGACCCTACCAACTGATGAGCCTGTGCAAGGCGCGGTCGCAGCAAGCGGCGACACTACCAACTGATGAGCCTGTGCAAGGCGCGGTCGCAGCAAGCGGCGACCCTACCAACTGATGAGCCTGTGCAAGGCGCGGTCGCAGCAAGCGGCG
>Ga0364860_10299_pt1 | contig 36655 bp, 19 predicted proteins | sample ExccelAu500001D4_FD_206916 | JGI IMG/M metagenome (GOLD analysis project Ga0364860, IMG submission 206916) | Enriched cells from Trout Bog Lake Hypolimnion, Wisconsin, USA - BchlTB.Aug20.5000.01 .D4 | ecosystem: Environmental > Aquatic > Freshwater > Lake > Hypolimnion/Profundal zone | place: USA...
ATCGATGACGATGATGCGAATATTTTTGTAGTTGGAGAGCAACACCGAGCGGACGGTGCGGACGATTACTTTCTCCTCGTTGTAAGCGGGTATGAGTACGGCAACACGCGGTGCGTAGTCCAGGCCGGCAAAGTTTGTGCGTTTACGGAAGCGGTCGATAACAGCGAACACGCCGATGATGAGCAGGCGCGCGCTCATCAGGATGTCACCGACGAAGAATACTGCGACGACGAAGTGATTGAAGAAGGCCCAGACGAAGAAGGCGACCATATCCACACGGGCCTGCCAGAGCTGATGCTGGTTAAGCGGCGGCATCACCTGAGCGCGAGTTTTGCCCATGAGCTGAGAGACGGGAACGATGGAGATTCCCCGGTCGCGCAGCGACTGGATGAGTACGGGAAGCGCGGCTACGGTCGCAGCGCGGTCGCCGCCACCGTCGTGCAGCAGGATAATGGATCCCTGCATCCAGGGACGGGTCTGCATGTCGTGCATCTGCTGAAAGACGCTATCGGTGATCTCCTGGGGGGTTTTGCGCGGGTGTTCATCCCAATCGCTGGTGTCGATTTTGTCTCCTACTATGAGATAGCCCAGATCCTGAATGCGGTCTGCGGGCGCGGCCTGGTCGTTGGTATCAGGCTCCTGGTCGATGGAGTATGGGGGGCGGAAATAAAGTGGCTGAACGCCGAGTTCAGCGGCGAAGAGACGTTCGGTGAGGTTGAGTTCCAGATCCACGCTCTCGTTGGAGATTTCGCTGACGTCAGGATGAGTGAAGGTATGATTGCCGATCTCATGGCCTTCGTTGTAGACGCGGCGCATAACTCCGACGTTGTTTTGTGCTTCCTCGCCGATCATAAAAAACGTGCCGACCACGTGATACTTTTTCAGGATATCGAGGATGAGTGGAGTCCACTTAGGGTCTGGTCCGTCGTCGAAGCTGAGCGCAACTTCTTTCGGGTAGTATCCGGTCTGCTGGACAGTGTAGGAGAGGGGGTAGGAGGACATGGCCTCGGAGGTGACGGAGCGATAAGCCAGCGGGATGGAATCGTCTTCATCCATGCTGAGGGTGCGATGGCCTGTCTGCAATTTGCGCGTAACGCGCAGGATGTCGCCCTGGCCTTCGGTATCTACGTCGAAGCCGGGTTCAACCAGCGCCAGGTCCGCAGCCGGATCGGAGTGAACCGGCTTGTCCCATATCTTCCATAGGGAGTTGTCCTCGGAGCCGAGACGCCAAAGGGCGAAGGTCTCGATACCCAGTGCGCGGGCGGCACGCATCTGGTTCAGGATGGTGACAGCATCGAGGAACCAGACCTGATGGCGGACATGTGCATCGTCGTCGTCGTAGGCGAAGTGGACATTGAGTGAATCGGAGTCGAGCTCAATCTGGGCATCGGCGTCGTCGGCCTCCTGCCAAGCGTCCGGGGTTGACATCTCCTCTGCTGCCAGTACTTTGGGGACAAAATGTTTGGATGGCTTAGCGCCCGCGGGCGGAAGCGACATGGTCCAGTCATAGCCATAGTTCCCCAGAGAGCAGATGATTTTGTTCTTGGGCACAACCTTCAGTACATCTTTGAGGTTGTCGAGGAACCAATCCTGATCTGCGATGGGCCCAGGACCGCTACCTGTCTGGTGCTGGTCATAGTTCATCAGCAGAAGGCCATCGGAGTGGTCTGCCATGTACTTGAAGTCGAGACTATCGTCGCTAACCGGAGTGTTGATATAGAGCTTGAGGTTGCGCGGCTGGAAGTTCTGATAGATTTCGGCAAGCAGCGTCTTATACCCATCCTGGGCCTCGTCTGGAATCTCTTCAAAGTCGAGGGAGATACCGCGGTAGGTTGGATTGGCGGCGAGGAACTGGTCGACCTGTTGGACAAAATGAGCGCGGGCTGTGGGGTTGGACAGGAAATCACCAATGGACGGCTGGAAGACCCCCTTGATGGGATCGTAGTTATTGACGAGGGGAAATATTTCGGTATCTTCGCGAGCCGCCGCGATGACGCGTGCAACTCGTCGCTCGTGGTCCACGCCATGGACTCCTTCCTCATCGACCACAGGGAAGGCTCGATTGTCCAGGCTATAGGAAGTGAGAACGCCATCCGGCGTGACGACATGGATCCACTCCGGAAAGAGGAGGTCGATCTGGTGGATGTGCTGTTTGAGTGAGGAGTAGCTGGCCGGATCGTCTTCGACGTAGTAGGCTGCGCGCACGCCTTCGCCTGAGTTGAGGATGACGTCGGATGGCTTGAGGTCGCTTTTGCGATGGGGTGACTGGCGCAGCTTCTGCCCAGGTTTCAGAGGCGGTTCTATCTGGAGCGGTACCCAGTTCCTCTTCTGCTGGGTCAGGAGAAGTCCCGGCAGTGTAGTCATCTTCATCATGCCGATTACAAACAAGACCCCGACGAGGACGCCGAAGAGTGCGAGGCTATCGAAGATTCGCCTCAACCGCTTCCAACGCTTTCGTTGAGGATCGAAGAAGACTTGCTGGCTCATGATTCCTTATTCGCAGAATTTCTGATTAAAGCTGCTGGACGGCACATGCTTGCCTGCGAACCGCAGTCCCCGACGCCTGGCCAGGCATCTGGGAGCGCAGATCGGTCTGGATTGAAACGCACTCATAGGGAAGGACCAGATTCGCAGGCGCCTTGAACCCCTCTGTAAAGCAGCCCCTGCGCAATCGTATCAGCCCCCCAGCTATAGTCAACGCGCCCAGCGAGAGCATGGTTGGCAACACAGTATGATGCAGATAGATGAACAGAGAACGGCTCAGTTTCTGGCTAGGTACAGGCGCGGCTCTGCTGGCCGGTGTGCTGCTACGCCTTTGGTTCGTCATACACATGGGGCGGGTGGCGGGCGACGGCTTGTTCTATGGCGAGATCGCGAAGACGTGGCTACAGAAAGGCGTCTACGGAGTGACCCATGGCGGCCCAACGTCGGGCTCATTCCTCGTTCAGCCCACGCTGGCGCGGCTTCCCGGATATCCGATGTTTCTGGCGGCGTGCTTCCGCCTGTTTGGTGTGGAGAACTACCGCGCCGTGCTGTATGTTCAGGTTGCCGTAGATTTGGTGACGTGCTGTCTGGTTAGCGGGCTTGCTGGTCGGCTGTTCGGCAGGCGGGCATGGTGGGCGGCCCTGTGGATGGCAGCACTCTGTCCGTTCCTGGCTAACTATACCTGCACTGTGCTTGCCGAGACGCTGGTATTCGCAACGATTGCGCTGGCCTTGTATGCATTTGCTCGTTGGCAGGACGAGGTGCCGGGGTATAACCGCTGGCTATGGGTGGTGGCTGCCGCACTGACGTACTCCGTTCTGCTACGTCCGGAGCAGGGATTGTTGGCCGCAGCGGTGTTGCCCACAATGCTGGTTAGATCGATGACCAGCACCGGAGGCCACGAGCGCACATGGCATTCTGTTCTGCCAGTATTTGCCGCTGCATTTTGCGTGGCACTTCCACTACTGGTGTGGACGGCGCGCAATGAACTCGTCTTCCATGTCTTTCAACCGCTGTCGCCACGCGACGCAAGCGATCCAGGTGAAGTGGCGCTGCACGGGTTTGGCCACTGGTACGGCAGTTGGGCGATCGACTTCGCGGCCACAGACGAGGTTTGCTGGCCCATGGACGGCGACCGCATTGAGTACGCCAATCTGCCACCACGCGCCTTTGCCGCCGCGACACCCGCGGCATCGCAGGAGATGCGCCAGCGCACCGCCGCGTTGTTGGACGACTACAACGCCACGCTCATCCTGACCCCGGCTCTCGACAAGCGCTTTGCCGCGCTGGGCGATGAACTGATCCATGCACACCCGGTGCAGTACTACTTCGGGCTGCACCTTGCACGTATGCTGGACATGGCACTGCGACCACGCACAGAGATGATGCCGGTAGCGGATGAATGGTGGAGGTGGAGGGAGCACCGCGAGCAGAGTGCCTTCGCTTTGTCGTACGCCACGCTGAATCTTGCCTTTTTTGTTCTTGCGTTTGCCGGATTTTATGTATGGAAACGGAACGGATGGATGTCGGTTGATAAGACGGGACAGCGGAGTTATCGCGAACTTGCATGGGCAATGGCCGCCAGCGTATTTCTGCGCGTGACACTACTGCTGTTCATCGATAACTCAGAGCCCCGCTATACGCTGGAGTTCTTCCCGATATTTTTTGTATGGATTGGTGTACTCTTTGCCGGAAAATTTCCAAATAAACCGTAGTCGCATTAGTGCGGGACTACGGTGCATTTTCCCTTGCAGTTAATGGCAAACGGTCCAACATCCACCTTTTGGTTCAGTCGGATATTGGTATAGAAGACGGTTCGTGTATCGCCCGTGGACGTACCGCCTGCGGCCTCGTAGGAGACTTGCTTCAGCGAGATATCGCGCAGTGGATCGACCCAGATGGTGATGTGGCTGTAGTTTGCGGCAATGCTTGCGTCTTTAGGCTTCAGGTCCAACTTCTCCACTTCCACGGTCTTACTGCCGTCGCTCATCTGCTCCGCACCCTGGTCGGCGATGGTCCACGCTTTGGCCAGATCGCTGCCGCTGCCGCCGAACCCGAGGGTTATCAGCGTCTGAGCCAGTGCCTGGTTCTTGCCGGACGCGGTAAACTCGTCTACCTGGTTGGTGCCGGGATTGAAGACGCGCGCTTTGTTTTCCTTGAACTCGACGATCTGCGCCGGTTGGTCTGTCGGCTTCGCATCGGCCGGTAGCATCCTGATTCCCATCTGCGTGGTAACACCTTTGCGCATGAAGTAGACTTGTCCAGCCTGCGTCTCGGTGTCATGCACAACCTTGGAGTATATCTCCTGACGCAAGTCTGCCTGGGCAGACTGGAACCTGGCGTTTTCCGTGTCCATCTGGGCAAGAATAGACTTCAGGCGGTTAGGTGCGGCCTGTGCATTCGCCAAGCCAAAGCTCGCGGTAAAAAAAAGAGCACCTGCTGCGGCAGACTGGAGCATTGCAAGCCGCATCAGCGCACCACCCAAGCGTTATAGGCCACGACTTTTCCGTGCGCATCCAGCACCGGCTCGGAATGATCGAGAGTCACCTCGCCAGAGATGGGTTCGACGATGCGCAGGATCGCAGCATCGCGTTCGTCCTGGGATTGGTTGGCTGTAGGCCCGCCTGCCTGGTCGCTGCGTATCTGATAGACGAAGAGACTGCTGGTGCCGACGTGCCCCGCTTCCTTCACCAGTACTTCCGTACCATGCAATGCCACAGTTTCCACTGGGCGATCCTTGAAGTTGATGAAGTGCGGTGAGACGAAGAGGAACATCAGGATAAGTGTCACCATCACGTCGAAGTGAAGGCTGCCACGTTCGTAGGTCCAGAAAAAATAGCTACGTAGAAGTTTACCCATCGTTTAGCTCCTGCCTGTGTGCTTCTGTGGCGCGATTACGGATTCGCCGTTCATATACGGTAGCAGCGCGTGGGGGATGCGCACCGTGCCATCTGCCTGCTGATAGTTCTCCAGCACAGCCAGATAGGTGCGTCCGACGGCGAGGCCGCTACCATTGAGTGTATGCACAAACTCGGACTTTTTGGATTTTCCCTGGGCGCTGCCGGAGGGCCGGAAGCGGATGTTGGCGCGGCGGGCTTGGAAGGCCTCGAAGTTAGAGCAGGAGGAGATCTCGCGATAGAGATTCTGCCCCGGTAGCCAGACTTCGAGGTCGTAAGTTTTGGCAGAGGCGAAGCCCATGTCGCCGGTGCAGAGAAGCACGCGGCGGTAGGGCAGACCGAGGAGTTCGAGGATGCGCTCGGCGTCATGCGTGAGGCGCTCATGCTCGGCGTTAGAGTCGTCCGGACGGCAGAACTTGACCAACTCGACCTTCTGGAACTGGTGCTGGCGGATCATGCCACGCACGTCTTTGCCATACGATCCAGCTTCCGACCGGAAGCATGGCGTGTAGGCGCAGAAGCTGGTGGTAAGTTGCGACTCGTCCAGCGTCTCGTCGCGAAAGAGGTTGGTGACGGGAACCTCGGCAGTGGGAATCAGCCAGTGGTCGCCATCTTGAAACTTGCCGGGCTCGTAGGCGCCCTTGTCGTCGCAGTGGAAGAGGTCTTCTGCGAACTTGGGGAGCTGGCCGGTTCCGAAGAGCGACTTGGAGTTGACCATGTAGGGCGGCAGCACTTCGGTGTAGCCGTGCTCACGGGTGTGCAGGTCGAGCATGAAATTAGCCAGCGCGCGCTCCAGCCTTGCGCCTTGCCCATAATGCACAACAAAGCGCGAGCCAGAGATTTTTGCTGCGCGTTCGAAGTCGAGGATGCCGAGACGTTCGCCGATCTCCCAGTGCGGCTGGGCGGGGAAGGCTGGCGCGGCGGGAGTGTAAGCAGTGTCGGGTGAGCCGTCTGCCATGAGCTTTTCGTCGCCATGCCAGACCTTCTCGACGCGATTGTCGCGCTCGGATTTGCCGATAGGGACGGAATTCTGGGGCAGGTTGGGGAGTATTTGCATCATCTCGCGAAGGCGCTCTTCGACTGCTGCTGTCTCCTCTTCCAATCTGGGAATTAGCTCAATTTCAGCCTTCGCAGCCTCGGCGAAGGCCAACGCAGAGTCCATGAGTTCCGCTCGGTCTGGTCCGGTCTGCTTTGCCCAGCCGAATCGGGCGCTAATCTGTTTGCGTTTGGCCAAAGCCTGTTCTTTGCGAGTGATGGCATCGCGTCGTGCCTGATCGATGTGGGCAAACTCCCCCAGCACCACCGCTGGGTCCATGCCGCGATCACGCAGCTTCTCTTCTACAGCCGGTAGATTCGCGCGCACATATGCAAGATCAAGCATCTCTACAATTCTACTCAACGAGAGTCACAACCGCATGTCAGAGAGCATGTTCCTTGGGTAAAAGAGGAATAGGCTTTCTGTAGCAACAGCCGCAAATTTCCATCCAGTGCATCGCATCAGGATCGCTCGGTTTACAACGACCGAAGCACTTTGGCGAAGCTGTGCGCGAGTTAAACCAGTAATGGGGGATGGCATGCAAGAATGGAAGTGAATCAATATGGTACCCATTCAGAACTACACCCTTCAGGATGTATCCGGCAGTCTAGTAGCCGTGCTGGCCTTTTCTTTTGTTTTGTATGCGCCTGGTTACCTCGTGGCCTATGTGTCGGACCTCTTCGGTTTCAGGCGGATGGGCTTCAAAGAGCGCTCCATGTGGGCGATTGCGTGCTCGTTCAGCGTTGTGCCGATCCTCTCGTATCTGGTAGGACGCGGCGCGGGCCTGGAAGGTCTATGCTGGTTATTTGGCGGATCTGCCCTGATCGCGTTGCTGCATCTGTGGCAGAGGAGCAGTAGGACGGGTTGGTCGCGCCGGGATAGATGGTTGACCAGTCTCCTGGTGTGCGGGTGGATTGCGTTTGTGCTGCTGATGTTGGTCGATCTGCAGGTTGGAAACAAGCTGTATTTCAGTATTGTCATGGCTGACCAGAGCTACCGGATCGCATTTACCGATGCGGTGGTGAGGACGGGTATTCCGCCAACGAATCCGTTATACTTTGCCGACTCACCGGCGCCTATGCGCTACTACTACTTCTGGTATGTGCTGTGCGCGGCGGTGGTAAAACTGGCGCACGTCTCGGCGCGACAGTCTTTTATTGCTAGCAGCATATGGGCCGGCTTCGGCCTTCTGGTCACGGTAAAGCTGTACACGACTCACTTCTTTCAGTGGGGACGGAAGCAAGGATGGATTGCGCTGGGGCTTCTCATCGTGATGGGCGCAGATCTCATACCCGCACTGGGCAACGTTCTATTGCAGCACTCGTTGAATGGCGACATCCATTGGTGGTCGGTTGATCCTATCGCCGCATGGATGGATTCTCTGCTGTGGGTGCCGCATCACGTGGCAAGTGTTTTGTGTTGCCTGCTGGGATTTCTCTTTCTATGGCGAACGCTACCGACCAAGAACCAGGAACCTATAAGCCACAGCAGTAGTCGCTGGTGCATTGTGCTGGCGGCGGTTGCGTTTGCCAGTGGATTCGGTTTGTCCATCTATGTGGCGCTGGGCTTTTCAATGATGATGCTTGTGTGGGCAGTGTGGCTGGCAGTGCTGCGCCATATCGAGCGTTTTGCGCTATGGCGGGATGTGGCAATCATAAGCTTGTTGAGTGCTGTACTACTGGTTCCCTTTGTCAATGAACTGATGGGCAGTCTCAAGCATTCCGTAGGCGGCCAGGGAAGCGGAAACGCTGCACCAGCGATGCACATGTTCTCGCTGAGCGTGAGGCGTATGATTGACCCTGGTCTGTTGACGGGCCTGCCTATGTTTGCTGCCTGGAACAGGGCGCATCCGGTACTATTGGACCAGGGTTTACGGCTGATCCTGCTGCTTCCTGGTTTGGCGATGGAGTTGGGAGTGTATGGTGCCGTGCTAGTACTGTTGCTTCTGGCTAAGCGGCGCAGGCAGCCAATACCACCGGATCCTGCACGCGACACATCGTTGTTTTTTTGCGTATGTGGACTGGTGATGGTGCTGTTTATCAGCTCCTCTGTGATTTTTAATAACGACTTCGGTTATAGAGCCGTGATGTTGCCGCAGTTCTTTCTACTGTTTCTCACGGCGGATGTGCTCGGCTCCTGGTGGATCCCTGAAAAGCCGTGCGTTGTTCCGGCGACTCCGGGCAAGCGGAGATTGCTGTATAGCCTGCTGGTTCTGGGATTGGCTGGATCCATCTATGGCGGCATACTACTGAGGGCGTGGTTGCCCCTTGAGACGCGTCGTACGCTGGACGGCTTCAGCCAACTGCCACAGGATGCCTTTGAGATTCGAGAGGCATTTACCTCACTGAACCGTGTAGCTTCCAAGGACGCGGTCGTAGCATTTCGGTCGATCGATCCTATCCTTGACCGGAACAATGTGGTTGTATTTCCCAGTGAGTTCTACCAGCGAATGCTAGTGATGAACGCAGGCAGGCAAATCCTTAACGCAGAGGGGGAGTGCGCTACCCACTTTGGCGGTGATCCCGCGGAGTGTACAGCGATTCAGGCCGCGACAGTGCAGCTATATGCGTCGCCGGCTCCCAGTGCGGAGTGGGCCCGGGAATACTGCAGAAGGTTCGGAGTACAGTATCTTGCGATTAGTCATCGTGACCCGGATTGGGATACATATACGGGATGGCCCGTGACACTACCCAGCGTCGCATGGGAATCTGGGTTCAGGATTCTGCAGTGCGCTGTGCCAGCTATGCTGAAGTACTAGCATTAGGGCCGCTACTGCAAACGATGTCATGTCTACCTAATCATCGCAACCCTGCTCGCTAATTCACCTCACTCTATCTTGGTTCATATCCTGAGGACTGTACAGGAATCCCTGAGACCCATCCCGCGATGGCAAGCACAACGATAGCCGGTTCTATGGGCTGCCGAGAATCCATCCAGGCATGCGTAACGTAGTAGGTAAGCGGAAAAATCAGGATTAGCACCAGATATGGCAGCGCCGCGTTGCAATTCTTGCGCCATAGTCGATGTACGCCACGCAGCATCAGTAGAGTAATAGTGCTGCAATAAAATATATTCGGCAATGCGAACGGCTCAAGTTGTCTGAATTCCTTACTGAAGCTCCAGTATCCGGTCCAGTAACATACGATTCGCCGTAGGGTGACGGTGGCAAAGAATTGAGAGTGATGGCGGAGATAGGCAACCGCCATTTCACGCTTCTCCGCCATATAGGCTGTTTCTCCCAGGGCAAGGTATCGCTGCATCTCCACAGGATTGCTGGCTGGATGTAAGGGGCCAGGATTCGGTTCCGAAGTATCTCCGAAGTTGCCGACGTAGAATTCCAGCCAGAAATTATCGCGAACCGGAGTGAGCACATGCAGTACACGGTAGTTGCGTATCGTCCATGGAGTAAGGACGACGAGTACGCTAAGCATAGTCAGAGCTCCATGCAGCCATAGCCTGCCTGTTTTTCTCGTGTTCCACAAGGCCAGTGCCAAAAGCATGGGCAAAACCGCGAGCACTGCTGGATTCGATAAGGCTGCGATGCCAAACATTGCACCGAAGCCGATCCATTCGATTGGCTTTGCGGAACCGTGCATATGCTGCGCTATGCAGAAGCAGGTAGTAAATAGGAGCGCGCTGAGTGAGTACTCCCACACACGGTTCGCGGAAAAATAAATTGCAAATGGATAGACGACCCATGCCCAGCAGGCAATCTTTGCGCCTGGCATACCCAGAGAATGTTTTGCGCTGAAATAAACGGGAATGCAGGTAAGGGCGGAGAACAGGCTATTGAGAGTGAGTATGAAGAAAGCGGAGAGTAGTGAGTACACGCCGAAGAGGTGAAAGACTGCGGCCAGCAGAGCTGTATAGAGAGGTGGCACCAGGGCTGTGGGCCCACTAATGGGATAGTAAGGAGAGGAAAAGCCATGCCCACTGGCCAGAGCGCGCGCCACCCAACCCACCTCCCAGCCGAACCGAACATAGTGTTGGTCTACATCCGGCAGGGTGCGATAAGAAAAATAGACCACCACCATGCGCACGAGGAACGCAACCAGAAGGATGAGCGGAACCTGATTTCTCGAGTGATCGGCGGATTCAGACCCTTCGTTGGACGGTTCCCTCTGCACCGCTTTCAATGGTTGCGTACCTGCATTTGCCATGGTCTGTCCAATAAGAAGGCTGTTCCTGCTCGTTCAAGCAGAGGCTGAACCATACAATGAGGGAATGTTGCCTGTGGATGGCTCAGTCAACCTAATCCTTGCAACACACCAAGAACCCGCTGCGCGAGCAGGAGATGGTTCCGTTGAGAATTCCGCGGATCAATACACAGGAAGTTGCACAAAGGATGCGGAACACGACTCAGAGTATCGGCAGCAGTCCTCGTCGTCAAGGAACCCGATACCCAATCTGAACTATCTGTACCGATTCAGCCATGGTTTGTGAGAGCCTTATCGGCTATACGCCGTAATGGAGAACAGAAGAACTACGCCATTCGTGGGCTTATCCCACGCTCGTGGGAGGCCAATCCTGGCAACGGGCTGAACAGACTGGGACTTTATGCCGATGATGAAACCGGTACACCCCGCGTACCAAGTTGCGCCTCAGGGCCACAGGGAGCAAGTCGATGTCTGAAGTTGAACGAGTCATTCCGTTGCCGGTCGATGTGCACAAGAGCCAAAGAACCGGTTTGAGTGTTAGTGCGCTGGCTCAATCATTTCTGGACAATCTATTTTGTGTGCAGGGACGTTATCGAGAGCGGGCCACGGTAAACGATCTGTATATGGCATTGGCGCATACCGTGCGCGACCGTCTGATTGAACGCTGGGTTTCCACGGTAAAGAACTACCAGGCTCAGGATGTGCGCGTCGTCTGCTACCTGTCTGCGGAGTTTCTCACGGGGCCACATCTTGCAAATAACCTGATCAACCTTGGTATTTACGAAGAGACCGATCAGGCCATGCGATCGTTGGGCATCGAGCTGAATACCCTGATTGAGCAGGAACAGGAGCCAGGGCTGGGCAATGGCGGTCTGGGACGACTTGCGTCTTGTTTTATGGACTCTCTGGCCACTCTGGATATTCCTGCCATCGGTTACGGAATCCGCTACGAATACGGCATATTTGATCAGCAGATTAAAGATGGCTGGCAGGTGGAGACTACCGACAAATGGTTGAAGTTGGGTAATCCATGGGCGCTGGAACGTCCAGAAGACGCCTTCGATGTAAAGTTTGGTGGACGCACTGAAGCGTATACCGACTCTGTCGGCCGCCGTCATGTGAAATGGCTGCCGGAACGGGTGGTTCGCGGAGTTCCCCACGATACGCCGATTCTTGGCTACAAAACCAATACCGCTAATACCATGCGGCTGTGGTCTGCCCAGGCGGTCGATTCCTTTGACTTTGGCACATTCAATACAGGAGATTTCATCGGCGCAGTTGCCGACAAGGTGTCGTCGGAGAATATCTCGAAGATTCTGTATCCCAACGATGAAGACATTCAGGGCAAGCAGCTGCGGCTGGCGCAGCAGTTCTTCTTCGTGTCATGTTCGCTGCAGCACATCTTGAAGATTCAGCTCTCCATGAATCGTCCGCTTACTGCGCTGCAACGCAAGTTTGCCATCCAATTGAACGATACCCATCCTGCGATTGCTGTCGCCGAGCTGATGCGCCTGTTGGTGGATGAACACTCGATGGAGTGGGAGACGGCGTGGCGAGTGACCCAGGGAACGCTTTCCTATACTAACCACACACTTCTGCCGGAGGCTCTGGAGCAATGGGAGCTGAGTCTGTTTGGGGCGCTGCTTCCGCGTCATCTGGAGATCATTGACGAGATCAACCGGCGTCATCTTGAGGGTGTGCGTCTGCGCTACTGGGGTGACGAACAGCGTGTGCGAAATCTGTCACTGATCCATGAAAACGGCGGGAAATATGTGCGCATGGCTCACCTGGCCGCGCTCGGCAGTCATGCCATCAATGGCGTGGCGGAGTTGCATACGGAGCTGCTAAAGACCAGTGTTCTGCGCGACTTTTACGAACTGACACCAGAGAAGTTCAGCAACAAGACCAATGGTGTGACGCCCAGACGCTGGATGGTGCTGAGCAACCCGAGGTTGGCCCATCTGCTGACTTCCCATGTAGGGCCAGGCTGGGTGCACGACCTCGACAAGCTGCGACGGCTTGAAACTATGGTGGACAATCCGGATCTGTTGCGCGAGTGGAAGGCGATTAAGCTGCACAACAAGCTGGAACTTTCGGCGTACATCCAGGAGCGTGTGGGCATCCCTACCGATCCAACTTCCATGTTCGATGTGCTGGTAAAGCGTCTGCATGAGTATAAGCGTCAACATCTGCAGATCCTGCACATATTGACGCTGTATAAGCGTATCCAGCACAACCCGGAGATCGACCTTGTGCCGAGGACATTCGTATTCGGCGGCAAGGCCGCTCCTGGATACCACATAGCTAAACTGATCATCAAGCTGATTCACTCCATCGGCGAAGTGATCAATGCCAATCCCTTGGTACGGGAGAGGCTGAAGGTTGTGTTCCTGCCCAACTACAACGTGAAGGTAGGTCAGAGGGTGTACCCGGCAGCCGATCTCTCGGAACAGATTTCTTTGGCGGGCAAGGAAGCCTCAGGCACCGGTAACATGAAGTTCGCCATGAATGGCGCATTGACCATTGGCACGTTGGATGGCGCTAATGTTGAGATTCGCGAGGAGGTTGGCGATGAGAACTTCTTTCTGTTCGGGCTTACCGTGCAGGAAGTACAACAGCGCAAGGCCGCGGGTTACTATCCACGCATACCCTATGACAGCAACGAGAACCTGCGCGAAGTACTGGATTCGCTGACCAGTGGAGAGTTCTCGCACGGTGATCGCGGCCTGTTTGCGCCACTCTACAATTCTCTGCTGAATAAGGATGAGTATCTGTTACTGGCGGACTATCAGTCGTACATCGACTGCCAGGACCGAGTCAGTGAAGCCTATCGCGACCAGGACGCGTGGGCACGCATGTCCATCCTGAACGTGGCACGCATGGGCAAATTCTCATCGGACCGATCGATTCGCGACTACTGCGCGGACATCTGGAAGACGTGGCCGGTGAAGGTCGAGTTGTAGTCGAGGAGGAACGGATACCCCATCCTGTGGGCGACAACACGTCGCAGGATGGGGCGTCTGCGACTTCACGTTCTGTCAAATTTCCGCTATAAAAACTACCTGCTTCGAGGATATCTTCTTCCCTAGCTCATATTTTGCACCACTTCAGCCAGTTGCACTCATCCAACTTTCTACGAATCGCTGCAACACGTGCATGGTAAACCCGGCTTTTCTTTAGGAGCGTCTGCTTATCAGTGCGCCATGTGGGATGGCTTCGGATTGATGCTTCAACGGAGTGACCTATACACCATTTGCTTGCTTCAGCCAGGAGGTTCCGTGCGACGAATTCCAGCCAAAAGTTTGTTTCTCCTTGTCCTGCTGGTGCTCCAATCCACCTCAGGAAGACCACAAGATTCTGGCACCTGGGTTGATTCGAATGGCAATGTTCACTTTACTAAGCCACCCGCAGGCGTAACACAGCCTGCTGCGGCTCCTCCCAGCGCATCGCAGTCTGTGATAGCGCGGCCTGCGGTAACGCAACCCGTTGCAGAGGCGAGTGCAGTAAACCGCTATCAACCATGGCAGGATCCGGCGGAGAGCGCCTTTTCAGTCTCACTGCCGGTGGGCTGGCAGATCACCGGCGGCACAGTCCGCAGCACTCGGATTGAAGCACACTATGTAGTGCGAGCGCAGTCGCCCGATGGCGGTGCGCATCTGTTTATGGACGATCCCAAGATCATGATGCGCGAGATCCCGAATCGGGCAACACAGATGATGGGCGTGCGGGTTGGCCAGGTGATGCCAACCGGCTCTGGCACTAACCTGGTGCTGGAGCCTTATCATGCCGGTTCGCAGTTTGCGTCCGAGTATGTCCAGCAGAGCTTATGTCCATCCGCGACCATGATGCGAGGCGGCACGATCCCGGCCCAGACGCAAGCCTTGAACGCAGCGTTTGGTCCTATTGCACAAGCGGAGGGAAAGACACTGCACGTTGATGCCGGCGATGTCTCGTTCAAATGCGGTGCCAACATTGGCTACGCCTACGCCATTACCCTGCAGGCCTTCCAGCCTGGTGGACAGGTCTCCATCTGGGCGGTCTATCGCATCGCCGGCTACCTGTCGACTCCCGCCGATAGTGCATCGGCGGCTGAGGCCGTAAACCATGCGCTGGGTACATTCCAGATGAACCAGAATTGGCTGAAGCAGTATGCAAGAGAATGCAATGATACGGCCGGCAATGTTATCCACGAGTCGAACGCGATTACCCAGACAACCATCCAGCGGTCGCAGCAGATGGAAGCACAGGAGGAGGCCAACTACGTGGACTGGAAGAAGAATACGGACACCAGATTTAACGCCATTGAGAACACCAACAAAGCCATCACCAATTCCGGGTCGTCCGGTTCTTACAGCAATGGTAACGGGCACGACTATAACGCGCAGTTAGGCACCAAAAAAGTGTGCAACGACGTGGGTAGCTGCCAGACGGTCGATGCCAATGTGGATACCTGGTACAGCGATTGTAGTGGCCAGTTTTATCCGGGGACCGCAACAGGAGAGCCGCCGTCGGCAAGCCTCAGCGCCTGTTGGTCCAAGGGTCATTAAGTGGTAAGTTCTTTAATCGGTTCCAAGGGCAACTCTCCATGAGCGCGCTATTCAGGGTGCGATTTTTCAGTGGACCGTCTGCTGCAATGCGACGCTCGATAGACCGGTTGAGATAGATCACCATCACAACGCCGGTTTGTACTGCCGTTCCGAAGAGCGCGATGAAGCAAATTCAGTGTTTGCCCATGTGATAGGTAACGCCGAAGGCGATGCGCAGATCGTTTTGGGTGTTGGAGGCGTTGTTGGGCAGGCTGGTTCGTATGTAGTCCACCTGTAGTGCGCGCACTCCGAAGCCCCGGCTCAGGGCGATATCCACGCCGCCGCCCAACTGCAGGGCAAAGGAGTTGGCAGAGGAGACAGCGCCTCCCGTTGCGGGGAAAGAGCTGTTGAAGGCATGAGTCCCGCCGAACAAAGCCTCGCCGAAGAGATGCGTGCTGTGTCCGCGTGTGGCAATGCCGCTGTAGTGCGAGATATCGTAGGTGTAGCGCGGCCCGAAGACATAGCTGACCTTGCTCAGATCCACACCCGGAGTGATATTGGAGGCGGTTACTCCGCCGAAGCTAGCCACGGCGCTGACCCCGTGATAGACCGGCACAGCAACCTCCGCGCCGGCTCCGTTCAGCCAGAAGCAGCCGCAGTTACTGGAGGCGATCTTGGCCCGCTCCAGGTTGTAGGTGAGGGCGACATCGGCTGAGACGATTCCGGGCAGCAGATTCGCATGCGCCTGTTGCGCGCACGCGACACCGGTCGTCATCAATACTGCACAGAGGAGCACACTTCCACAAATCGTACGTTGCATCTATCTCTCCTTTGTTATTCAACCGTGAGTGTGACAGTGGTGGAGTGCGCCAGCGCGCCGGAGGTCCCGGTCACAGTCACGGTGTAGGTCTGCTGCGACTGTCCGAAGAAGCCGGAGGAGTAACCGCAGCCGGTTAGACCAACCGTCGCGGCAAGACCAACCAGCAGCAATAATGCCAGCGATAGGCCACGCCCCAGCCGCTTCCCTGCACGGCGCATGCGTCCCGCGAAGGGCAACAGCAGCAGGGCAAGCGCGAACGGTGCAAATCCTTGTCCAAAGCGGTTGGCCGGTTGCAACTTCGCCGTCGATGTCGGCAGCTGAATGGTCAACGTCACGTTGGTCGATCCACTACCTGCGGCCAGAGTCGCGGGTGAGAAGGTTGCCGTCGCGCCTGCGGGCAGGCCGCTGGCCGACAGCGTAACTATCGCGGGGAAGGTGGTACTGCCCACCGGGCTCAGCGTGAATGTGTACACTGCCGTTGCCCCCGGCAGCGCGGTCAAGCTGGTTGCCGAGGCACTTCCACTGCTCACCGAGATCGCCAGATTAAAGTCCTGCACCGTGATACTCTGCGCAGCGCTGCTGACAGTAACGAAGTTGGTGTCGCCGCTATAGACCGCAGTGATGCTGTGTGTAGCGATGGACAGCAACGAGGTGCTGAGCACGGCCACGCCGTTGGTCAGGGGAACCGTGGCAAGCAACGTAGTGCCGTCAAGGAAGTTCACAAAGCCGGTGGGAACGCTGGCAGTGGAGCTGACGGTCACGGTCAGCGTCTCGTTGTTCTGGGTGAGGATCGAGCTGGCAGAGGCCGCCAGCGCATCGGTTGGCGTCGCCTTGGTGATGGTGAGGGCCGCCGGGGTGTTGGTCACCGTGTAGTTGCCCAGCTTCGAGTTGGGATCAACCAGCGTGGCCGTAATGGTGTAGCTGCCGCCCGCCGGCGAGGTGGGCGTCGCCGTAGTGCTATAGGTTGCCGTGATGCCATCGCTTCCGACAACACCGGTCAGCGTCCCGGTGAAGGTTGGGAACGCAGCGCCATAGACGCTTGTGGCCGCGTTTGCGATAACCGTGAGTGCTGCCTTATTCACCACGATGCTTCCCGTTACCTGTGTCGCCGCCGAGTAAGTGGTGTTGCCGGCCTGGTTGGCCGCAACCACGATGGTGCCCGCGCCAGTCACCGTCAATGTGCTTCCGCTGATGGTTCCCGGCCCGGAGACTACGCTGAAGGTAACTGCGTTGCTGGAGCCGCCTCCGGTTGCACTCAGCGTGATCGGCGAGACCCCATAGGTCACTGGCGTTGCAGGAGAGAAGCTGATCGTCTGCGCGATCTGACCCACCTGTAGCGTGACCGTAATGCCTGTAGAAGCTGCGTAGTTGCTGTCTCCGGCGTAGGTCAGCGCAATGTTGTAGCTGCCGGCTGCAAGCGTGGACACCACCGGTACCGTAGCTGTGCCCGAGCTGATGGTTGCCGTACCCGATGCGACAGCGCTGCCGCCTGCGCTTGGCGTAATGCTGTAACCCACGCTGCCGCTGGGCGCGCTTACGCCGGTTCCGCTGTACTGGCCGGTCACGCTGACCGGTACACTTCCCGCCGTGTTGACCGTCACCAGCACCGGCTGTGCTGTCGGCCCGGTTAGCGTCGAGCTGGCCTTGCCCACCACGATTGCCGAGGCATACGATTCCGCGACCGCGTTGAAGTTGCTGTCCGCCGCCGTAGCAGCAGCATAGGTCTGCGACCCGACCAAAGCTGTAGTGCTGAAGGTGGAGACACCGCTCGCCGGTGTGGAAGTGGGCGACAGTGTAGTGGTGTTGTCGTAGAACGTAACTGCACCGGTGGGCGAACTGCCGCCTGCGCTGGTGATCGAGGAGGTGGCCTTGATCGTCACTGGCTGGCCGTAGACCAGCGTAATGGGCGATGCCGTTACCGTCAGCGTGGGACTGGCCTTGATGTTTGTCAGTGAGAAGCTGGCCGCCGTTGTGACGCCGGTTGCCTTCGCGCTCACCGTATAGGCGGTGCTGCTCGCCGTGCCGTTCGCCGTCGCCGTCACCGAGCAGGTGCCCACGGGAGACGTCGTGGATGTTGTGCAGGAGGAGGACAGCGAAGCACTGGCCCCGCTGGTGGGGGGCGTGAACGTAACTACGTTACCGCTGATCGGATTGCTGAAGGCATCCAGCACCTGCACCATCAGGGGATTGGTAAACGCCGCGCCGATCACCGCACTCTGGCCTGTGCCTGACGCCACATTCACCAGGGACGCTGTTGCCGCGCTGACCGTCACGTTCGATGAAATCTGAGAGGGCGAGCCGCTGTTGTCGGCCACGGTGATGGTCTGCACCCCGGCCGTCTTGAAGGTCACCGTGAAGGTACCCACCCCTGCCGTTAGCGACGTGCCGCTGGGCAGGACTGCTGAGCTGTCCGTCGATGTGAATTTAATGGGACCGGTGTAGTTGGTGGCCGTGCTGCCGCCGTTCAGCGCCGTTACCGTGAACGTCTGTGACGTGCCGGCCATCGTGCTCGCGACAAGCCCCGTGATGCTGAAACCAGTCACGGACGGAGCTACGCCTGTGCCAGAGAGGTTGATGACTTGCGTTCCATTTGTCACGTTCTGCGTGCTGTACGCTACGGTCAATGTGGCAGCGTTGCTGGTTGCGGTGGGCGTAAAGCTGATGGGCAGCGTGCAACTTGCACCTGCAGCGAGTGTCTGCGGTGTACTGCTGCTAGGCGTCAGCAGCGGGCAAGTACCCGAACTGGTGCTGTTGAGCGAGTAGCTGGCGGGCACCGAACCCCCCAGTGCCGGGTTTGTACCCGTGGTGGGAACTGTGAAAGTCAGAGCAGATGTGCCGTTATTGGTCAGTGTAAAGGTGTGGGGGCTGTCAGAACTGCTTTGGCCTACATTGCTTGTGGAATAGGTGTAATTGTAACTGGGCTGCGCCGACTCAATCTCAGTTACGGTTGAGAATGCACTGGCATAATATAGATTGCCGTTGGAGTCCAGCTTTACATAAGTAGGATGGCTGACATTTGAGAGAAGTGTCGTAACACAGCTTGCGTTTGTGCAAGTGACAGGAAGCTTTTTCAGAGTTGAGTCACCGTAACCTGTTACATAGAGATTTCCTTTGTTGTCGGTCGCCACGCCATAGGGCGAACTAAATCCGCCGCCAAGTGTTGATACACAGCTGGCGCTGGTGCAGTTGGGCGTCATCATATAGAGAGCATTGGCTGCGCCATCTACAACATAGACATTGCCACTGGAATCCACCGCGACTCCAGAAGGGCTACTAAAGGCAAATGTTCCACCCAGCTTTGAGACACAACTGGCGCTGGTGCAGTTGGGTGTCAACATCAAGATAGTCCCGTATAAGCCATCAACGACGTAGAGATTGCCACTACCATCGACGGCAATATCCTGGGGACGACCGTAGGAATAACCCAAACCGGGTTTGGTGTAGCAACTTGTACTGTTGGTGGCGGCGCAAGCAGGAGTGATCATGTAAAACACGCCGCTCAGGGGAAATGCTACGTAGAGGTTCCCGGCACCGTCGATAGCCAATCCAAATGGCCGGTTATAGGTAGTATTTATCGTATTAAGGCAGCTCGTTGTCAGGCAACCTGACGGCACCTCAGATAGGGTAGTGCTGCCTTCATTCGCAACATAAACATTCCCATTGCCATCGATCGCAAGACCTACAGGATCTGTAAATTGTCCTCCACCCAGAGAGACCGTCGATGACGGCGCAAAGATCTGTGGCCCCACGCCTGAGCCACTCACGTAGACGGTGGCGAGCACATTGGGCGTAGGCGTGGCATTGTCCAGAATCTGCACCGCGCCCATGCGGAGTCCCGTGGCAGTGGGAGTGAACGTGACATCCAAGGTGCAGGTGGTGGTAGCGGAGTAAACACCGGTATGGCAGAGCGTTCCACTGCTGTCATTGGTAAGGGCCTTGAAGTCAAGGTTGGTCGCGCCCAGAGTTAGATAATTGATCGCGCCAATGGCGGTGGAGCCGCTGACGCTAAAGGTCAGCGTCTGTGCTGCGCTTGTGCTGCCTAACGCCGTGCTGGGAAAGGTCAACGGACCAACCGTGCCTGTCTGCGTCACTGGCGCTGTGGCCAACGCGGGCACGGCTGCACACAAGGCAAGCAGGCACACCGTCGCTAGCTTTACCAAAGTGGAATTTGTGGGCTTGGAAACAGCGTAAGGGCGATTAGGAGCAAGGGTGCGCTTAACCGCGCACAGATACTTCAATATCTGGGACAAGGTTTTCTCCAACACAACACAGTGGGGGATGCTCAACGAGTCGGTTCCATATAGATGATTCAGGTAGTTCGAGGATGCAGGTTATTTTCATGCCCGATGAGGAGTGTCGCACTTATTAATCCACTGAATGTTCTGCGAAATCCGAAGCTAGATGAGTTAGCCGCGTTTTTTTACTCATACAGATTTTTAACTCACGCTCGCGCAGCCAGGTAAAGATCACGGGCGTCACGATGAGCACATGCAGCAATGAACTAAGCATTCCACCCAGCACTGGAGCAGCGAGTGGACGCATGAACTCCGCACCGGTGCGTGTGGACCAGAGCAATGGCAGCAAGCCAGCCACCACCGTTGCGACCGTCATCACCTTGGGGCGAAGGCGTAGCAGCGCTCCCTCCATCACAGCGCTATGCAGGCCGGCGATTGTCAGTTGACCGTCTGCCGCGATGCGACGCGCGACCGCCTCGTTGAGATAGATCACCATTACGACGCCGGTTTGTACGGCAGTTCCGAAGAGCGCAATGAAGCCAACCCATACTGCTACTGAGAAGTTCAAGCCCAGCAGTTTGACCAGGAAGACACCGCCGCTGAGTGCGAACGGAACAGCCAGCAAGACGTGTGCCGCTTCCTTCGCGGAGTTGTAGGTGCGATAGAGCAGTGCGAAGATCACCAGTAGAACCATGGGAATTACTAACTCCAGCCGTTTGCGCGCGCTGATCTGGTTCTCGTACTGGCCGCTCCACTCCACGTAGTAGCCCGGCGGCATCTGCACCTGCTGAGCCACTGCTCGCTTGGCCTGATCGACGAATCCGCCGACATCGCGACCACGAACATTCAGAAGCACGGCCCCGCGCAGCAGACCATTTTCGCTGCTGATCATCGATGGCCCCATGGTAGTGTTGATCTTCACCACCTCGCTGAGCGGTACCTGCGCGCCATTGCTGCCGGTGACCAGGACCTCACCAAGCTGCTGCGGGTTTTCGCGGAAGTCGCGTGCATAGCGGACGCGTACCGGAAAACGCTGACGGCCCTCGATAGTGGTAGTCAGATTTTTTCCGCCGATGGCGGTTTCGATCACGTCCTCTACATCGGCCACATTCAATCCATAGCGGTCCGCCGCCGCGCGGTCCACAGTCATCTCCAGATACGGCGCGCCTGTGGTGCGTTCGGCGTACAGATCGACTGCATCCGGAATCCGCTGCACAACCTGCTTGATCTCCTCCGACATCTGCTCGATCACACGCAGGTCCGGACCGAAAACCTTGATGCCAATCTGCGTGCGTATGCCGGTAGAGAGCATGTCGATGCGATTGCGGATGGGCTGAGTCCAGATGTTGGTGACGCCGGGAATCTGTAGCTCATTATCCAACCGCGCCAGGATTGCATCTTTCGTCAATCCCTTCGGCCACTGGTCCTTCGGCTTGAAAGTGATGGTGGTCTCGCTCATGTTGACGGGCGCTGGATCCGTGGATGTCTCGGCGCGGCCTACCTTGCCCACCACCATTGCGACCTGAGGATCGGCGGAGATGATCGCGTCCTGCTGGCGAAGAATCTCGGTCGCCTTAGACAGAGAGATGCGCGGATCAGTGATAGGCATGAACAGTGCCGTCTCTTCATCCAGTGGTGGCATGAACTCCGATCCAATTGTTGTGGCCGTGTAGAGTGCGGCACAGAAGAGGGCCAGCGCGGCAGTTAGCGTGATTGCGCGATGGCGCAGCGCCAAACTTAATGTGGGCCGATAGAGGGCGCGCAGTACACGCATGATAGGGTTTTCATCCTCGCGATGCAGCTTACCGCGAATAAGAAATGTGCAGAGCACCGGTACCAGTGTGATGGCCATAATGGTGGAGCACAGCATGGCGAACGTCTTGGTAAACGCCAACGGGTGAAACATCTTGCCTTCCATGCCGGTCAGCGCAAAAACGGGAACGAAGGCCAGAATGATAATAACCATGGCGAAGGAGATGGGCCGGCCCACAAGACGTGCGGCATTCAGGGTGATCTCCCAGATGTATTCGCGATAGTTGCCATGCTCGTGTTCATACTCTTCGGCTTGACGGATTACGTTTTCCGTCATCACAATCCCTGCATCCACCAGTACTCCGATGGCGATTGCGATGCCGCCCAGCGACATGATGTTCGACGAGATATCCATCCCTCTCATGAACAGAAACGCACCAAGTACGGCGAGTGGCAGTGGAATAGTGACCACAAGAATGCTGCGGAAGTGCCAGAGAAAGAGGATGTGTGCCAGCGTGACCAAAAGAATCTCTTCGATCAGCGCATGACGCAGCGTATCCACGGCGTGATCGATGAGAATGCCGCGATCGTAGAACGGGATGATCTTGACGCCGGCGGGAAGGCCCGGCTGGATTTCGTCAATCTTCTGCTTGATGGCAGCGATCACCTCGCGCGCATTGGCTCCATAACGGATGACAACAACGCCGCCGACGGCCTCCTTGCCATCTTTATCAAGCACGCCGCGACGGAACTCCGGCCCGAGCTGCACACTGGCAACATTGCCAACCGTGACCGGCGTGCCGTTATACGCGCCGAGTGAGATGTCTTCGATGTCCTTTAGTCCACCGATTAGCCCAATGCCGCGCACCATATCTTCGGTGCTGCCCACCTCCATTACCTTCGCGCCGACGTTGTTGTTGCTGCGTTCGACTGCGCCCACCACATCCTTCAGTGCAATGTTGTAGGCGCGCAGCTTCATGGGATCAAGGTCGACCTGGTACTGCTTCACGAAGCCGCCAACACTGGCCACCTCCGCAACACCGGGCACGGAGTTGAGCTGATACTTGATGAACCAATCCTGCAGCGAGTGCAATGTGCCGCTGTCGTATGGGCCCTCCACCGTATACCAGAAGACCTGACCCACGCCGGTTGCGTCCGGTCCCATCATCGGTGTCACGCCTGCAGGAAGGAAGCTGCCCGCAAGGCTTAGTCGCTCCAGCACGCGCGTGCGCGCGAAGTAAATGTCCACCGAATCCTCGAAGATGACATTCACCATCGAAAACCCGAAGGCAGACTGTGAACGCACCGTTCGTACATGCGGCAAGCCTTGCAGATTGACCGTCAGTGGATAGGTAATCTGGTCTTCCACCTCCTGTGGGCTGCGGCCAGCCCAGTCAGTGAAGACGATGACCTGGTTCTCGCTTAGGTCGGGGATCGCATCGATCGGCGTGCGTAGCAGCGCCCAGTAGCCACAGCCCGCCAGTACGGCGTAGGCGATCAATACCATCCAGCGGTTCTTGAGCGAGAACTCGATCAATTGGTTAATCATGGCCGTCTCCTACTTCGCGCTCAGGTGCGTGTGGAACGTTGCGATCACTACGCCGTTTCTGCTCGCTTCGACGGTCACACTCCACGAGCCCGACATCCCCGGCTGTCCCTTGCCCACATACATCTGCTTGCTAACTGACCACGGCAACTCGAACGTGCTCTTCATCTCCGGCATTCCCATGGACGGCATCGCAGGCATCACCAGAGTCACTGTGACATGCGCGTCGGTGATCGGCTTGCCATCTGGTCCAGCTACAGCGGCGCTAAAGACGTTATCTGAGCCTGCTTTCAGAGGCGTGTCAGTTTGCAGATTGATCTTTGCTGTGGGTGCGGCGCTGCTTCTCGATGCTGGGGATGAAGCGGAAGCACTCGCGGCAAACTCCTTCGATCCGCCATACATCCCAGACATGCCACTGCTGAGGTGCGCCTGCGAATCGATCAGAAAGTTTCCGCTGAGCACCACCATGTCGCCCAGTACAAGGCCGCTGGTTACCGGGAAGAGATCGTCGGAAGGCATGCCAACTGCTACTTCGCGCGCTTCAAACACGCCGTTGGGACGTGCCAGATAGACGATCTTCCGCGACCCTGTGTCGAGCACCGCAGAGCGTGGCACAACCACGGATTGGGTTGCAGCGCGGCTGACGAATGTGGCGTTGATAAACATGCCGGGCAACAACCTCATACTCGGATTGGCCACATGCACATGTACCGGAACGGTACGCGTCTGCGGATTGGCCACCGGTTCAATGAAGTCCACATGGCCATGCAGTGTACGGTTGGGTAGTGCCTCTGATGTGATCTCTACCTCCTGACCACTGCGAATCTGCGGTAATTGGTCTTCGTAGACATCGGCCTTGATCCATACTTGGCTGAGATCGGCAACGGTGAAGAGCGTATCGCCCGCATTCACATACTGTCCCTGCGTCACCTTTCGTTCCACTACGCTTCCCGACGCAGAGGCATAAAGCGTAGTGTGCGGCACACCACCCGCTTCAGGCGCCTCTATCTGCTCTTTATTGACTCCCCATAGCTCCAGCTTGCGCTGGCTCGCGTTCACCAGCGCATCAGCCTGCGCGCGTGCACCGGCATCGTCGGAGTCGCGCAGTTGCTTGCGGTTCTCCTGGGCCAGCCGATAATCCTCCACGGCTGTTGCTACCTCGGGGCTGTATACATCGGCCACTGCCTGACCGCGTCGCACACTCTCGCCGGTGTATTGCACATACAGCTTGTCCACGCGCCCGCTGATGCGCGCACTCACCGCTGCAAGCTGCGCCTCCGGCTGCTCCACACGGCCAAACGCATCGATGTCCGTCTTCAACGCCGCCGTGCGAACCTCTGCAACTTGTACGCCCGCCGCCGTAATTTCTGCGGGAGTCAGCTCCAGCGTCGTGCCCGGTTGCGTTCCCTGGTCTGCGTCTGATGGCACAGTTGACACAGACTGCTTCATCGCCCTCATAGCCGACGATGACGTCTCCGCAGCGTAGGTATGGTGTCCACTGACGATCAGAATCGCAGCCGCAAGCACGGCGACAACCAGTCCTGTTGCGGTTCCGATTACGAATAGCTTCTTTTCCTTGATGGTCATTTGCTTGTCCTCTCGATGCTGAAGTTGGGAATGTCATTGCTGGATTGGGCCGATGGAATGTTGGGTAAAGCCACGCCAATCGCACGCTCCAGTTGTGCGCTGCCCGCGTCTTCTTCCGCTAGAGCCTTGAATGTGTCGTTGCGAATCTCGAGTAACAGGTTCTGGCTGTCGATCAGATTGGTGAACTCGCCGCGATTGTTCTGGTACGCAGCCGTCGACGCCTTGAAGGCGGCCTCAGCCTGTGGCAGTAGCGTGTCGCGATAGAGCTTCCCACGTCGTTGTGCGGATTGCACAACAATCTCTGCCTGACGGATTTCAAGAAACACCGAGGACGTGCGTGCATCCAATTCAGCCTGAGCCACATCGGTCGTAGCGTCGGCCAGCTTTGCCTCACCATCGTGGCGTGCTCGATTAAGTGACGGAAGATTCATGCTGATCTCGGCCATGTACGCAGTTCGAGAGATGGAGCCGGTCGGCATCAGCATCACTCCCGCGGCAACCGTAAGGTCGGGTTTCATCGCTAGCCGCGCCAACCGTCCCTCGTCGCTGGATTTCGTAATCTGTTTGCGCAGTGCGGCAAGCTCCGGGCGATGCTCGATGGCCATCTGCTTTAGGGCTTCGATGGGTGGCAGCGTCTGGGAGCTTCGATAACTGCCCACGATCTCCACCGCCTCATCGGGCGAGCGGCCTATCAACTCATTCAATAGCGCGCGCGCGTCATCGCGCTCCTCATCCAGTTCAATCATGTGCTCACTCAGCCGCGTCAGTGCCATCTGTGCGCGCAACACATCCACCTGCGGTGCCTTTCCGGTGGTGTACTCCGCCAGCACTGCAGAAAGTGCCTGGTTCAACACGACAGCCTGCTGGTTGTGTAGCTTTCTCTCATCGGCGTTACGCAATAAAGCGGCACAAGCCTCACGCACACTGGCTGCAACCTGTTGCCGTGTGCTTTCCAACTCATCCCTGGCCGCATCCAAATCGTCTACGGCGATCTTGCCGCGCAGATCGCGCTTGTCCTTGCCAGGAATAGTCTGCTGTAACGACACCATCAACTGCGCTTGATTCAGGTCCCATGGTTTACGGATCGGCGTGTCCCAATCGCGCACCATCAACATGGGATCGTCCAGGGTGCGCGCAGTCGTAGTCTTGCTCAGCGCCAGTGAGAGACGTCTCACTGCGGCGCGTATCTCAGGATTGCCTGTAAGCGCATCCTCAACCGCCTGCTCGACCGTGAGTTGTGCCGACGCAAGTGTCGCGTCTGACGCAGAAGCAATAGTCGAATCAGGAATAGATGGGAGGCCCGTTGCATACTGCCCTCGGCAACCGATAGACGATGCGATCGACAGCGCCAGCACAGCCGACGCCAAACAATAGATGTTCTTCACTCTTCAGCTCCGCACTGCTAGAAAGGAGGAGATGGCCCGGGGCGCAACATCGCGCACACCGGAGGATCACGGAGAAGAAGAATGATTTAGAGTCGCAGGTTGAAGATGCCGGGTGGAGGTGACTGTGAAGGAAGGGCCGCGGCGCTCATAAACATGCCCGTGACAGAGTTGTCACCGGCTTGCAGTGAAACCTGGACGATAGCCATTTGTGCACTACCAGAAAGGGTAGTGGTGATGACTGCAACTGGCGCCTGTGGGCTGGCTGTACAGCAGCTTGCTTTGGCAGGCACGCACGGCATGCCCATGTGTTGGCAGCAGCTATGCGCCGCGCGTTGGGCCGGAAGCACGCACGTCCCAACCGAGAGCAGCAGCACACCCATAAGGGCGACTGCAACCGCTGTCCGTTGGCCGAGTCCACACAACATGATCTCAGCCTACCATGGACACAAATTCCCGCAGTGACCTACATCACAAGATGCTTGTAGCTAGATATATTCAGGCTCCGATAGCACAAATGCATACCCGTCATACCAAAGGCAGCTATTCCGTCAGCAAACCATGCAGTATGGAAGTCGATTACGTTGAGGATTCTTAGTTCGCAAATTCTAGTCTCCCATTTTGGGCATAGTTTGAGCACAGTAAATGCATCCGTAGATACGTTGACTGAGCAAGGCATTGATTTACTTGGTGCCGGGAGGGGGGGTCGAACCCCCACGACCTTGCGATCGGCGGATTTTGAGTCCGCTGCGTCTGCCAGTTCCGCCATCCCGGCGCACTTCGATTGTAGCAGTGCGCGCCCTCTCCTATTCCCCGTGGGTTCGTCTGCAATTGCTACTCCCGCGCGCGTTTCTTCACCTCCACGTTTAGCCGCTTAATCTTCTGGTTTAGCGTGCTCAGCGGGATCCTGAAGTACTCTGCTGCCTCGGTCTGGTTCCAGTGGCAACGCTCCAGCCGGTCCGCAATGATGCGCCGCTCGATCTCCTCCATCAGGTCAAACAGACTTGCGTCAGGCCTGTGATCCAGCAAATTCGCCGAGTAGGTGTTACCGGTCAGCGATGTGGGCAGCAGGTCGCTGGTGATGGTCCGTGTGGTTGCCAGCACCACGCCGCGCTCCATTGCATTCTCCAGTTCACGCACGTTGCCAGGCCATTCGTAGTCCATCAGAATGCGCATTGCCTCGGGCGCAAGCGTTGGCACAGGCACATCGTTTTCCTCGGCATAGAAGTTCAGGAAGTGTGCGGCCAGTAGTGGAATGTCCTGCCTGCGCGCGCGTAGAGGGGGCAGTTCCATGCAGATCACGTTCAAGCGATAGAAAAGATCTTCTCGGAATCGCCCCTCCTGCACCGCCAGTTTCAGGTCGACATTGGTGGCTGCGATGATGCGCACGTCCACCTGAATCTCCTCGGTCCCACCCAGGTGCATGAAACGCCTATCCTGCAACACGCGCAGAATTTTGGCTTGCATGTCCATACCCATGGTGCCGATCTCGTCCAGAAACAGCGTGCCTCCGTTGGCTACCTCAAACAGACCCTTTTTGGCCGCAACCGCCGAGGTGAACGCGCCGCGTACATGGCCGAACAGGGTTGACTCCAGCAGTTCCGACGGCACCGAGCCTGTATTCACCGGCACAAACGGTTTGTTGCGGCGCGGCGAGTTGGCGTGCAGCGCCTTGGCAATTAGTTCCTTGCCCGTTCCGCTCTCGCCCTGCACCAGCACCGTAGACCGGCTGGGCGCTACCTGTGCTACCAGGTCGAACAGGCGCAGCATCGGCTCACTCTTTCCCACAATGTTTTCGAAGTTGTAGCGCTGTTTCAGTGCGCGCTTCAGTTGTACCAGCTCTTCTTCCGCACGATGTCGCCCGATGGCCGCGCGTATGTCCGCCAGCAGTTTCTCGTTGTCCCAAGGTTTCTGGACAAAGTTCTCCGCACCGGCGCGAATCGCGTCCACTACGTTCGATACTTTGCCATACGCCGTAATCATGATCACCGGCAACTGTGGTTGCATCTCCAGTATGCGTGGCAGCAGATCGATGCCGCTCTCTCCAGGTAGCGCCAGATCCAGAAGCAGAAGGTCGAACTCATTGGCCGCCAGTTGTGCCAGGCCGGTCGGCCCATCCACAGCCAGCGTCACCTCGAAGCCTTCCAAACTTAGCAGTGCTTCCAATGATTCGCGGATCGCCAGTTCGTCATCCACGATCAGCACGCGCGCTGGCCCAACGACTCGCGCATCGGCACCCACTAGTCGTGGTTCAATCGCCCCATCGTTCCTAGCTACTGTCGCTTCCGCCATGGATGCCCTTTCCTCTTCCCGTGCATCCGATTCCACTTCCGGATTCAGGTTCATCTCAACTCACCGATCTATACAGGTACCGTACGCTTTGCTTCAACGACGGCTGCATCCGCAATCTCTGTATCCGCCGGTACAGCAACAAACTTACTCGCTCCCGCCGCTGGAAACTCTAACCGGAAGGTTGTTCCTACCCCTACTTCGCTCTCCACCTGCATCTTGCCCCCGTGTTCCTGCATGATGCCATAGCTCACTGCAAGACCCAAGCCGGTGCCCTTATGCTGTCCATTGCCCGGTTTGGACTTGGTGGTAAAGAACGGGTCGAAGATACGATGCAGATGTTCCTGTTCGATCCCGTCGCCGTAGTCCTGCACCACGGCCGTCACACGGCCCGCCCTGTGCTGAGTGGCGATTCGAATCCGTCCATTGGGGGATCCATGCATGGCGTCCCGCGCGTTCAGTAGCAGGTTCAACACTACCTGCTGTAGCTTGCCTTCGTTGCCCTGTATGCGCGGCAGCACGGCATCCAGCTCCGTCTCTACTTGGATCTGCCCTGTCTTGAACTGGTGATCCACCAGCGTCAGCGTGTCCAGCAACAGCTGGTTCAGGTCAATCGAGCTGAACTCGCTGCTCCCTGTTCGCGAAAAATTCAGCAGCCCATTTACAATCTCCGACGCGCGGAAGGTCTGCTGCGTAATCTTGTCCAGCACCGGCGCCAGCCGCTTGTCCTGTTCCATCATTGGGCGCATCTGCTTGGCCAGCATCTGCGTATAGCTGCTGATCACGGCCAGCGGTGTGTTCACCTCATGCGCCACGCCCGCCGCCAGCAGACCAATCGACGACAGCTTCTCCGCCTGCGTCAGTTGTGCCTCCAACTCCAGCCGGTCAGTGATGTCGTCGACCAGAACAATCCGTCCCACTACCGCGAAGTCACGCGTCAAAAGCGGTGCAATCGCAATGTTCGCCACTCGTGTCTCGCCCGTTGGCAAAGCCAGCCGGACTTTATAGAACGTATGAGTGCCTTGTTCTCCGCGCACGCTGTCGAAGTGGGTCATGAACTCCGGCGGGAAGATCGCCCCCAATCCTTGTCCCAGCGCCTCACTCCGTGTGCGCGCGTACATAGCCTCCATCTGCGCGTTCCAGCTCTCAATCCTGTCCTCCAGGTCCACAGCAAACACCCCAATATGGATCGACTCCACAATGTTTTCGTGGAACTCCTTCAGCCGTTCGAACTCGCCAATCTTCTGCTCCAGCCGCCGATATAGTTGCGCGTTCTGGATTGCAATGCCAATGTACCCGGCCAGAGACCCCAACACCTCCACATCTTCGCTGGATAAAAAATCGCCGTCGTCCGTGCGTCCCAGGCCCAGGATCGCCACCGTGCGCGTGCCCCCGCCCTCCCGGTTGGCTACCCGGCAGGGAAGGTAGTAGTTCAGGTCCAGCAGACGTGCGCTCTTTTGCTGCGCAGCGGGTAGACGTAGTACCTGCTGCGGATTCTCCAAAAATATGTGGTCGCCAGAACCACCATGGTCGAAGTCCAGAAAGCGCACATCCAGTGCGCGCATTTCCTCCGCCTGCAGATTGCTAAGTCCGTGCGAGGCAGTCAGTTCAAAGTGGCTGTCTGGCATGGTTGCGCCGTTGTCATTGGATATACCGGTTTGCCGCGCATTGCTTTTCCCTCCGTCGTTCCCGTCGGACTCTGCTTCGCCCTCTGTCGCCAGAAAAACTGCCATTCGCGTAACCAGAAGTGTCTCCGGCAGGCGCTTCACAATAGAGTCCACCAAGGCGCGCAGATCGGTCTGCGAGTTCAGGCTGCGCCCAAAATCGATCAACGTCTCTCGATAATCGAAGCTCTTCTGGTCGAAGACACGGTCCACCTTGGCCTGAATCGCGCGCTTCAGCGGATCAAAGACCACACCCGTTACCATGATTGCCAACAATAATCCGCTGGTGCCCAGAATCGGCAGACGCGAATGTACAAACTCGCCACCCAGTGCGATCAATCCAAAGTAGAGTCCCACAATGGCCGCAGTTGCCAGCGTGTAGGTTACGCCGCGCTTGAAGATCAGGTCCACATCCATCAGGCGGTAGCGCACAATCGCCCAACTGAAGGTCAACGGTAGAAACGCCAGGAACAACAGCACAATCTTCGATAACAACGAGGGCTCCGCGAAGCCCAGTAGATAGGGAATCGCATACATCACGGTGAACGGTCCCACCGCCAGCAGGGTTCCACGCGTCAGCCACTTCAACTGCTGCCGCTCCAGAGGCGACCCGGCGCGCCGGTAGCGAGCGTAGAAGACAACTGCCGCAACCGTGTAGTAACCCGCCAGATATCCCACGCTGATCTGGTCCAGCCGGTGGCTCAACACACCCGTCGCACTCCAGCGCATCTCGGCCCACACCTGCAGACATGCAAGATACCCGCCCGGTATGTACAGAAGCGTGGGTAGCAGATGTCGCTCTAACCTGCTCCGTACACGGGCCGATGCTCCGGCATCAGCCCGGGCTGAGCCAGAGAAGCTCACTGCAAAGTGTAGGAATAATGCAGGCTGCAACATAGTCGCAAGCAAATTGCCCCATCGGATCACCAGATCGAACGTTCCCGGTTCACCCGTCGACCGGAAGGCATATAGTACGAACGACACCAGGCAGAAAATATAAAAATGCAGCGACTTGGGCGCAGTCCAGCGACGAAACAGAACATATAGTCCGATCAGCAGATATACCAGCGCAATCAGACGCGATCCATGGGCCGTGCTGCGATCCGCCGCCTCCAGATACACCGGGATTTCAACTCTCGCCGCTCCCGCCAACCCGGACGATCCCGCCTTAGGACGAACAATCGAATACGTCGCCGCGTGATCGTAGATTCCGTTGTTTGACATCGCTCGCTCCTGCGATGCCACACGCGGGGTAGCTTCGCCGTTGATGCCCTCCAGTACATCCCCGGTGCGTATCCCGAATTTGTAGGCAGGCGATGACGTAGGTACACGATCCGCCCGTAAGCCGCCCTGTACCTCCACCCACGTCACTCCATCCGTGGGAAACTCCGTGCCAAGCTCCTGAGACAAGTTGAAGCCCGCCAGAATACACGCCCCCAGCGTCGCAACGGCCAAGGCGACGGCGAGTATTCGCGTCTGAAATGCGTCTCTCATCTTGTGTATCGCAAACCAGGTAAACCCAATGCAATCGTTCCTCTATCCACGCAGGGTTTCCCGCTACCTATAGATAGCCAAATTAAGCACATAGGTCGCCAAATGGGAAAGTCACTGATTCCATGAGATGCAACCAAGGAGATCGCTGTTTCCTACTGATTATCATAAACACTTCCAAAAAATGGGTGCTTTCTTATAGACGGTTGGTATCGAAAAGAGATAACCAAATGCTTTCCAATAGCTCCACGGTCCAGCGCAATATATGCTCGAAGAGAAGTTCAGCCCCATGAATCCCGTACCCGTACTCCCCGTCGACTTCCACCACTTCCTCGGCAACCAGGCTGCTGTCGAATCCCTGCGCGCCGCCATTGCCGCTGGCCGCCTCCCCCATTCGCTCATCCTCGCAGGCCCAGCCGGAGCAGGTAAGTACACCCTTGCCCTCATGCTCGCCATGGCAGTCGAGTGCCAGCGCCTGCCGCGAGAACTTTCCTCCAACTCACAACCCCTCGCCAGCTTCTGCGGTGAATGCTCCAACTGCACCCGCATCGCCTCAGCCGTGGATTTAGAGGCTCAGGTCGAAGTCGCCGTCCTTGCCCGCGAAGACCTCCGCGAGACTGACAAAAAAGAGACGCGCGTCCTCATCCAGCCCCACCCAGACGTCCTCATCCTGCCGCCAGACCCGCCCCAGCTCCTCATCAAGCTTGGCCAGATTCGCACGCTCATCCAACGCGCTCATTATCTTCCCAGCGAAGCCCCCTGCAAGATCTTTATCCTTACCTCTGCCAGCATGATGAAGGAGGCCGCCAACTCCCTGCTCAAGGTTCTCGAGGAGCCACCCGATACGGTCCACATCCTCATCCTCGCAGAGAACCCCGGCGAACTTCTCCCCACCATTCGCTCCCGCTGCGCCACCGTCCGTCTCGGTGCGCTACCGGTGGAGGAGATTGAAGCCCTGCTCGTTATCCGCCGTCCAGACGTCCCCGCCAAACAGCGCTCCCTCATCGCCCGCCTTGCGCAGGGTGCAGCCGGTCGTGCCATTGTTTTCGACCTGGAAACCTATACCGCAGCCCGCGCCGACGCCCTCATATATCTTCGCAATGCTGCCGCCGCTGCGACCCAATCAGACCCAGACCACACCGCTCTCTTCAAAATGACCGAAACCTATCGCGCCGGGGCCGATGGCCAAACTAAAACGCTCGCCCTGCTCCGCGCCCTCGCGCTCCTGCTCGAGGACCTCCTCCTCATTGACAGCGGCATACCCGACCGCGTGCGCAATACCGACCTCCACACTGAGCTGGACCGACTGGCTGCCGCCCTCCCCTTCGCCTGGATTGAATCAGCCACTCACGCCCTCGATCAGGTCTACTCCGGTCTGCGCCGCAACCTTCTCCGCTCCCTCTCGCTGGACGCCTTCGCCGCCCAGCTCACCACGCCGACTTGAATCTCGTCATTCTGGCTAGTCCAAAGAGTCGTCATTCTGGCGTAGCCAGAATCTCCGTATTTGCTTTTTCTCTTGCCGTTGCTGTTGCCTGCTCTACTTTATCCGTGCAGCCTTCTCCACTTACCCAAATGGGGGAGCAAGTCTCGCGTATGATTGCGTCATGCGGGGCTCAAGCGCGGAGGTTTGAATGCACTAGCGAATCCCCTTCTTACTGCTTCTTCTGATCTCGACAAGCTCGTCCGCAGCCAGTGCGCAGGACGCCACCCAAACTACGCCACCACCGCTTACTCTCAAGGCAGGCACCGACGTAACACTGACATTGATGGCGACATTCTCACCGAAGCACGCGAAGCTTGGAGATCAAGTCGCCTTCAACACCGTCTGGCCACTCGATGTTGGCTCCACTCATGTCTGGCACTCCAACCATCCCGTCGTGGGCCGAGTAAGTTCGTTGACTCCAGTTGTAGAGATCACGCTCGATCCTCTCCCACTGCGTACCGGTACAGTAAAGTTCGCCGGCCATCCGTTTGAGGTCCTCGGCTACGGTAAAGACCGCCCGCCGCCACCGCCGACACATACATCCGCCGCACCATCAAAATCGACATCGACAACCGGCGACAAAGTGGGCGGAGCCGTGGGAGGAACCATCCTCATCGGAGCGTTCGCTGTTGGCCAGACGGGACACTTCATTGCGCACCCATTCGGCGGCTCTAGCAAGGATCCGGATCGCGGTATTGGCACTGTCACCGTCGTCAAGATTGCGGAAGACGTGCCAATCGCCCAGACCCAAGTCACTCACTGACCGACTTTACTGCGTCCGCGCCGCCTTCTCCAGCCGGTCGCGCAGCGCATCGCCCAGGCCACCCATCTCCGGCACCGGACAAACAATCACCCTAGCCCCCTTATCATCCAATTCCCTCAGACCAGCGAATAATCGTTGAGCCAATACCTCAGTGTCTCCCCAAGCCCCCCAGTGAAAGACCGCCGAAGCACAGGAAGCTTCCCACCCATCCGGCAGCATCACGCCCACCGTCGCATCCTGATCGAAAGCCTCATCGATCGCCGGTACCAGCGCACTCTCCAACCGTCCGCTACGTCGAGAAATCGCCTCCTGAGAGATGCCGCCCACCAATATGAGTCGGGCGCGAGGAGCGTAGTGGCGCATACCAACACCGGGCGATGGCAGCGTTTCCTGAGCAGCTCGCAACTCAGGTGCAACATAGTTCCGAACCCAGCCAAAGTCATTGAAGGAGTCGAGCAGACCAAAATCAATAGCTCCGGGCCTGTAGATTACGATTCCGTCCTTCGTAACCTCCAGCACGGTCGATTCCACACCCACGCTCGTCGCCCCACCGTCCAGCACCGCATCAATCCGCCCATCCAGATCGGCCAGCACATGCGCCGCCGTGGTTGGACTGGTATGGCCAAAGCGATTTGCGCTGGGCGCGGCAACTGGCACGCCTGCCAGCCGGATCAACTGCCGAGCCACCGGATGCGCCGGCGAGCGTACGCCCACCAGCGGCCTTCCCGCGGTCACAGAGTCCGGCACCTCAGCCGTCCTCGGCAGAAGCAGCGTCAGCGGCCCCGGCCAAAAGGCCTCCATCAGCTTTGCCACCACGCGCCCTTCGTCCCCCACCGGTATTTCTGCTACGCGCTCCAGCATCGTGCGTCCCTCCACATGCACAATCACCGGGTCCCAAGCTGGTCGCTGTTTCGCTATAAAAATCTTCTCCACCGAAGCCGCATCCAGCGCATTGGCACCCAGCCCATACACCGTCTCCGTTGGGAACGCCACCGTCCCGCCCGCGCGCAGCAACTCCGCCGCTCGCGTTACGTCGCCAATCGGCAGCCGCTCCGTCTTCAAGCCCAGCTTAGTCTCGCACTCCTGCTCATTCCGCATCCAAACCGTCGCCTCTCCCTCATCCTACCGCCCGCGCCGTATACTCAACCAATGCAGAGTGCCGAGATCGAACTCAAATTTCCTGTCCATGATCTCCTTCGCCTGCAAGCGCGCCTTCCCGGCCTCGGTTTCCTGCTCGACACGCCCCGCACCTTCGAACAGAACACCCTCTACGACACGCCCGATCGCAGCCTCCGCACTTCCCATCAGATTCTCCGCATTCGCCGTTATGGTGACCTCTGGACTGTCACCCACAAGCGTCCCGCCGATCTCTCCGAGGAGCAAGAGTCGACCCGCTATAAAGTCCGCATTGAGAGCGAGACACAGGTAGAAGACGGCCCCGCCCTCGCCACCATCTTCCATCAAATGGGATACGATCCTGTCTTCCGATACGAAAAATTCCGCACCCAATGGTCTCTGACCACACCTATCATCGATGGACCGCTCTTTACCGATCCGGTCCATCCCGCCCAGGCAATCGCAGTCAATCCAACCTTCCATCTCGTGCTCGACGAAACTCCCATTGGCGATTACGTTGAGTTGGAAGGTCCGCCCGAATGGATCGACCACACACTCGCACAGCTCAACGTCGATCCCGCCACCTGCCTCACCGACAGCTACGGTCGCCTCTTTTTGGATTGGAAGGAGCGCACCGGCAGCCTCGCCGACCATCTCACCTTCGACCAGATTTCAGCCCCTGTTCTGCTCTAGTCCCCAATCTCACGAATCGCTCCCACCCAGCCGATACACCCTCTGAAGGCCTATCCGGGTCACTCTAATCAGGGGACTGCATGAAACTTGAATCCAAGCTCGGTATCAGCACTGGAGTCCTCGTCCTGGCAATGCTGATCAGCGCATCGGCTGCACACGTCAGCGTGCAGGAGGCAAACCTGTTGGCAGACACCGTGGCAGACGTGCGAATCCCCCTTATATGCCGCGCCCGCGAGGTACGCGCTGCCATGATGACCAGCGTGCAGTCACTGGAGACTTATCTCCTCCTCGGAGTCGATCCAGCTTCTGCACAGCATCTTAGCCAGATACGAGTAGACAATCTGAATGCAGCAGACAAGCCCCTCGCGCAACTTCTTGAACTGAGCCGCCACTTTGATCTCGGCATGGATGCACAACGCATACACATGATCCAGCCAGGTCTTGTCCAGCTCCATTCCGCCGAAGACGATGTAGTGAGGCTTAACGAACTTCACACTCCCGAAGGCACCCGCCAGGCCAGAGAACTTCTTAATAGCCAGATTCTTTCCGAGGATGCCGCCCTGTTCCAGTCCATGAGCCTACTGATCCAGTCCGAGGAGAACCAGTGCGACGCGGACATGGATCGACTGCAAATGGCGAATCGCACTGTCGTAATCACACTTTGGACAGCTACTCTGCTGGGAGCGCTCTTCGGCGGAATCATCTCCTGTATCTTCGCGCGTCGTGTTACACGA
>Ga0364860_10289_pt2 | contig 36204 bp, 32 predicted proteins | sample ExccelAu500001D4_FD_206916 | JGI IMG/M metagenome (GOLD analysis project Ga0364860, IMG submission 206916) | Enriched cells from Trout Bog Lake Hypolimnion, Wisconsin, USA - BchlTB.Aug20.5000.01 .D4 | ecosystem: Environmental > Aquatic > Freshwater > Lake > Hypolimnion/Profundal zone | place: USA...
CTACGAGGCCATGCAGCAGGAGCCTCGGTCAACGATCAAGGCAATCGCACTCCATGTGATGGGCCACCGCGGCTAGCCGCGTCATCCTATGACGTGCAGTGGGTCGGATGTGAGGAAGTTTTTACGATGAAATTACGTCCTGTTCTGTTGGTTGTTTTGCTGCTGACCGGGTTTTATTACGCGACGACGCATCTGGCGTCGACCGGCGTACTGGGTTCCAGGCTGGCCGAGATGCACCCGGCTGACTCCGCGGCCAGCATTAATTCGCCGCGCGGCCCGGACGGGGCCTTCGACCTGGATGTTGCATCTGCCGCGCCCGCCTTCGACTCGGAAGAGCAGCAGAACATCGCAGTCTATAAGAAGGCGCTACCCAGCGTGGTCAACATCACTGCGACTGAGGTGCGATACGACTTTTTCTATGGGGCGGTGCCGTCACAGGGACAGGGATCAGGCTTCATCCTTAGTAAAGACGGGCTGATCCTGACCAACAACCATGTGATCGGCAACGCCCAGCCGGGCAATGTTGAGGTGATGCTCTCCGACAAGCATCAGTACAAGGCAACCGTGGTGACGGTGGATAAGATCCACGACCTCGCTCTGCTGAAGATCAACGCTCCCAACCTGGTGCCGGCGACGCTGGCTGAGAGCAGCAGCGACCTCCAGGTCGGGCAGCGCGTTTACGCAATCGGAAACCCGTTTGGGCTGTCGGGCACCATGACGCGCGGCATCATCTCGGCGATTCGATCGGTACGAGGCCCGGAGAATAACACCATCGAGAACGCAATCCAGACTGACGCGTCGGTTAACCCAGGAAACTCCGGAGGGCCGCTGCTGAACTCGCGCGGCGAGGTTATCGGCATCACTACGATGATCGCCGGCAACCCAGGGGTGGACCAGTCCGCGGGCATCGGCTTCGCCATCCCCATTAACACGGCCAAGGCAGTGCTCGATGACTATGCGAAGTACGGGCGCATTCGGCGGCCTACCCTCGACATAGTCAGCCTACGCATTATTCCCGACATCGCAGAGCAGATCGGGCTGCCTGCCGACTACGGTGTGATGATCGAGCGCGTACTTCCCGGCGGTGCGGCAGAGAAGGCGGGTCTGCACGGAGGGACCGAGCGCGCCTACGAGGGGAACATGCAGATTATGCTGGGCGGCGACCTGATTGTGGCCTTCGACGGGCAGGAGATTACCAGCCCTGAGGACCTATCGGCCGCGATGAACGCGCGGCACGCCGGCGACACGGTCACCCTCACCGTATTTCGCGGACGCAAGCGGATGGACGTGCATGTCACCTTGGGCGACGCCAAGGACCAGCCGCAAGGGCCGCAGATATAGCCATGCGTATGGGGCCTGAGGCAGCGAACTCGCGGGCGCATGGAGTGAGACACCCGGCGGCGGACGTGCGCCGCACGCGAACTGCGGTCGTCCCTCGGCGGAAAACATTGTATGCAACTCTCGCGGCGGGCATCGCGGTTCTTTGTATTGCCTCCTGGCCGTCCGCCAGGGTGCATCTTCAGGCGTTTGCGGTGCTGCGCAAAGCGGCGGATGAACCCGTGCCGTGGTTTGCACGCACGACTATCGGCACTCCGATCGCTACCCAGGACTTTGCCTTCGCGGTTCCGTCGCCCGGCGGGATACAGCAGGTGCGTGCTCGGCTGTACCTTCCGCGGAACCGGCCGCACGCGCCGGCGATAGTGATATTGCATGGCATACGTAATCTGGGCATCGACGAACCGCGTCTGATGGGCTTTGCGGCGGCGATGGCAAGCTGCGGCATTCGCGTGATGACGCCGGAGCTGCCGGGGATTAAGGACTACCATGTGAGCCGGGACACGGTACGCACCATCGGAGAATCAGTGAAGTGGTTCGCCGCGCAGACAGGCGGACCGGTGGGCGCGATGGGGCTGAGTTTTTCCGGCGGCCTGGCGCTGGTGGCGGCGGAAAATCCTCAGTATCGTTCTTACTTCAAATTTGTGGCTGCGGTGGGTTCACAGAACTCGATGGCGAGGGTATCGCAGTACTATATGACTGGCCGCGACGTGCGCCCGGACGGCACGACCGAGGTGCTGAAGCCGCATGAGTATGGACCGCTGGTGATTGAATATGAGTATCTTCAGGATTTTGTGCCCGCAGCGGACCTGGAGCCTGTGCGTTCGGTGCTACGGGCGCACCTCTACGAGGATAGGCCCGGCGAGGCCGCGGCCATGCGGCCGCTCAACGATGCACTGAGGAAAGAGGCACTCGCGCTGATGAATACATCCCTGCCCGACACGCGAGCGAAGATTGCGGAGTCAATCGAGCGCCATGCATACGAGTTTTCAGAGCTGTCGCCGGAGAGTGGTCTGCGCTCGTTGTCGATGCCGGTTTACCTACTGCACGGCGAGGCCGACAATGTCATCCCATCGGCGGAGACACTGTGGATGGAGAGCGAGCTGCCACATACCTCTCTGAAGGCCGCGCTGATCAGCCCGGTCCTGTCGCATGTCGATCTGGATGAGGAGAAGCCGGGACTGATGGACCAGTGGCGGCTCGTCCACTTCTTTGCCCTGATGTTGCAGGCAGCTGAGACCCCAACTGGCCGATGACGCAGCTACATCCTGTGGCTCTACTTTCCGCCCGCTCCCACGTTCCGGCCAAAATGGAAGCTGGGGCCAACCGAGAAGCGGTAGGTCCAACGGCCATCGGCCAGAATGTCGTTGAATGGATGGTTGTACACCACATCCATCTGCCCGCGAATACCGATGTGCTTGCTGACAGCGACCTCCGCACCGCCCCCGACACCATAGAAGCCGGTCCAGTCGAGCTTGAACCCGGCGGGCGCAAGCGAGGCTACAACACCCGATTCAAAAGGATCGGCCGGGTTCGCGTACGGGACCGCGCGCTCACGCAGCGCTCCCAGCGACGGACGGACAAAGAGAGTAAGCTTCGAGTAGTGACGGTCGACGAACTGAGGCCCGAAGGCGAAGGTCTGGGTGGCAGCCGTAGCCGGCACCGTGAGCTGGTAACCCGCGGGCAGCAGATGTGCCGCCAACAATCCAGCCATTTCGTTATCGATGGTGGTCTGTAGCGCCTGGGGCAGAAGGTTCGGCGTCAGGATCTGCGAGCCCGTTCCCTCGCTGTAGTCCGCGCCGATGGAGAGCCAGCGCCGCAGGTTCATCCCCGCCTGCGCGTGGAAGCCCTGCTCGTTCAGTCCAAGCATGGGGCTGTCGATGTCGGTGAATCCAGTGTAGGCATCGTAGCGGCCTACATAGGACTGTTGTGCATGTGCGGTGTTTGCGGGGAATGCGATGAAAACGGTCAGAGCGGCGGTGGCTAGCAAGCGGGGAATCGCGATTTCCAAGTTTTGGCCCTCCTGGAATCTTTAATCAGATCGAGCGTAGCAAGCTGCGCAGCGCCCTTCCGTGTCACATTGATTGAACGGTAACAGTACCCGATTTCAGCGTTGTTTGTCACTCGCTATTCTCAGGTGCGTGCCCCGCGCCTTGCCCAACCCGCTCCACCGCCGGACAATAGGAGAATGACATTGAAACGCATCGTCACGCTGGACGAGATACGCGCGGCACAGCGGCGGATCGCCGGGGTTGCCGTACGCACGGGGCTGCACCGCGTCTTGCCAGAGCGGCTGCGTCTGGCTGGTCACGCGGATCTTCCGTTCGATCTCTACATCAAGGCGGAGAGTGAGCAACCGGTGGGTAGCTTCAAGCTGCGAGGGGCGTACAACCGGATCGCACAGCTCTCGGCTGCAGAGCTGGCCCGTGGAGTGATTACCTACTCCAGCGGAAACCACGCTCAGGGCGTGGCGTATGCGGCGCGGGCGCTGGGCGCGAAAGCGGTGGTCGTGATGCCGGAGAACGCGCCAGCCATCAAACGCCAGGCCACGATCGCGCTGGGCGCTGAGATTGTGCTGGTGGGTTCGGCCAGCTCAGAGCGCAAGGCGATGGCCGAGGAGTTGGCCCACGCTCACGGCTACGCCATGATTCCGCCCTACGACGATCCAGCGATCGTTGCCGGACAGGGAACCTGCGGGCTGGAGATACTCGAACAACTTGGAGTGATCCCGTCGTTTGATGCGGGTGGTGCAGTTGCGCAAGGCGCGATTGAGGTGAATGCATGTGGCGGACTGGTGATTCTTTCTCCCGTCTCCGGGGGTGGACTGCTGAGCGGGATCGCTACAGCGGTAAAGCTGGCAATACCCCAAGTCTCCGAGATTCAGGTGTGGGGCGCTGAGCCAGAGCTGGCGGCCGATGCCAGCGAGTCGTTCAAGACCGGGAGGCTTGTAGAGTGGCCTGCGGCGAAGACGACAAGGACTAGCTGCGATGGACTACGCACCCAGTCGCTCGGAGAGATCAACTTCGAGCACATTATGCGCTTTGTGGACGGGATCGTCACAGTCGCCGAGGAGGAAACCCTTGCCGCGATACGGACGATGCTGACGGCGACCGGGCTGGTCGCGGAGCCGAGCGGCGCAATCACCCTGGCGGCAGCGCTCTTTCACCACACGCAGTTGCCCCACTGCCGCACGATGGTCGCAGTGTTGAGCGGCGGAAACATCGATCCGGAGCTGCGGCGGCAGCTTGATGCGTGAGCGCGAGGAGTCCGGCACACGCCTGACACGACGATTGCTTCCGCGTAGCGGTTAGGGAGAGTCTAATCAAACCATGAGAGCTGCCCCCATCGGACGAATGCCAATGAGAATAACGGCAAGTATATTGGCGATGCTGGTTGCCACAAGCTGGCCTGCCACGGCGTGTGCGCAGAAGAAGCCTCAGGACAAACTCTCCGGCTACGACCGGGCGGCGCGTGCCACTCTGGTGCATCCGGCCATCGTCTACGTTGCGCCAGGGGACGATGCACAGCACGTCGACGAGATCCTCCCGGGTCACGAGGTGGTGGTGATCGAGCGCAGCGGCGCGTGGGTACGCGTCTTCGCCAACACCGATACACCCGATGCACAGAGCGATGCGGACACCCCGGAGTTCGGTGTGGACACGCCGACGCCACCGTCAGGATGGATCAAGGATAAGGGAATCGTGACACCGGCGACGCCGAATGGCGATCAGATATTGTTTGGCGCGGCGGCGTACTTTGAAGACCAGGCCGCGCAGCCGCACGCTCCCAAGGACGCAGCCGAAGAGGCGCACCTGCTATACAGACGCGCGGCCGAATACTACCCCAACTCACCGCTGGCGGCGGACGCGATGTTTCGCTCGGCGGATGTGCGCTGGCAGCTCGACAAGGCCGACATCGGTACCCTGCCCTCGGCCAGGGAGCAGGAGGCCGACCTGCGCCCGCAGATATACGAAGGCGAATTGCAGAAGGTGATGAAGCTCTACCCAGCGACGAAGTTTGCCGCGCTGGCCGCCTACGACCTGATCGACAACCAGATCTGTGGCGACTGGCAGGGCCTGCCCAAATGCCCCGAAAAGGAGGCCGGCCTCTACGAGAGGTACGCCGATCGCTATCCCGACAGCCCCAAGGCTGCCGAGGCGCTCTTCAATGCAACCTACCGCGAGGGCGTGCTGGTAGAGATGTACCTGGTACAGGACGAGAAGAAACGCTCAGAGCAGGCGGCGGCGAACGCGGTGGGGCTGGCCGCGGAGTTGAAGCAGAAGTATCCGCAGTCGGACTACACGGCGCGCGCTGCGAGCATTGCGTACCGCGTGCAGCAGCAGATTCCCGTCTATGGAAACGACCGGGAGTAGCTTCATAGTTCAAGGTTCGTGAAAATGGGTAGAGAGCATCGCTATTCGGTGACCGTGCGGTGGACCGGAAATACTGGCAGTGGCACCTCGGGCTATCGCAGCTACGAGCGGCGGCACGAGATTTCGGCCGAAGGTAAGCCTGTGATCGCGGCATCTTCCGATCAGGCCTTTCAGGGCGATCCTGCACGATGGAATCCAGAAGAGTTGCTGCTGGCCGCTTTGTCGTCGTGCCATCAGCTTGCGTATCTGCACCTGTGCGCGGTTGCTGGCATTGTCGTGGTGGACTACATCGACCACGCCGAAGGTACCATGGCGGAGACACCGGACGGCGCGGGCCAGTTCACGCACGTCCTGCTGCGGCCCAAAGTCACAGTTGCACCCGGCTCGGATGCGGCGAAGGTACTCGCATTGCATCATGAAGCGCACCAGAAGTGCTTCATCGCGCGGTCGGTGAACTTTCCCGTCCAAAACGAGCCGGAGATCGTCGACCGCTGAGACGGAACGGTGCGACGAAATCGGTTCCCGATTTTTCAAACGCTCACAAAGCGCCCTTAGAATAGAAGGATGCCAATCTTTCAGGTCATTATCCTGGCCGTTGTGCAGGGACTCGCCGAGTTGCTGCCGGTTTCCAGCTCCGCCCACGTTGTGGTCGCCGAAAAGATGATGGGGCTCGACCCGTCGACACCGCAGATGACGCTGCTGCTGGTGATGCTGCATACCGGCACCATGTTCGCGGTGATTGTCTACTTCTGGGAGCAGTGGAAGCAGGCCTACTTTGCCAGCGCGGACGCGTTCAAGCGGTTCGCGCTGCGGCTGATCTACGCGACGGCACTGACCGGCGTGTTGGGCGAGGCGCTGATCAAACTGATCGAGCACACCGCCTTCAAGGGCGCGCCCAAGGCGGAGATCGAAGACCTGTTCGGGCGGCTGGAGCTGGTCGCCCCGGCGCTGGCCTGCGCGGGAATCCTGATCCTGATCGCCGGTCTGCGCGAGAAGAAGCAGGACGAAGCACAAGCGGCAACAACCAGTTTGACGCGGCGGCCGACCGGGAGCGTGACCATGCGGCAGGCAGGCTGGATCGGCCTGGCGCAGGGACTGGCGCTGCCGTTTCGCGGCTTCTCACGGTCGGGCGCAACGATTTCGACCGGAATGCTAACGGGCGCGAGCAAGCAGCGCTCGGAGCGGTTCAGCTTCGCACTTGCGGTGGTGATTACGCCAGCCGCCATTGGTCGCGAGGCGATGAGACTGCTGCACGCCACCCATTCGGCGGCGGTAATCGGCTCGCCCGTCGATCTGCGTGGGACACTGATCTTCAGCCTGCTGGGAGCAGCCTTCGCCTTCCTCGCCGGACTAGTAGCGTTGAAGTGGCTGAGCAATTGGCTGGAGAATGGCCGCTGGTATTGGTTCGGGATCTACTGCCTGGTGGCGAGTTGCGTTGTGTTCTTCCTGCACACCAAGGGCTACTAAACCTGAAAACGGCCCGCCTTGGACGTGTGCACCTACCCGTTGCCGCCTTGCTGGAGAAACTCTGGGCTGACGGGGTTCTCGTAGACCGAGTAATCGCGGGTGACGACGATCAGTCCGCTCTCTGAGACAAAGTAGTTCTTCTTGTCCTCGGTGGGATCGTAACCGATGACGGCTCCGTCGGGGATATGCACGTCGCGGTCGATGATGGCGTGGCGGATGCGGCAGTGACGACCGATGTTGACGTGGGAGAAGACAACCGACGAGTCCACGTCGGCGTAGGAGTTGACGCGCACGTCCTGGGAGAGAACCGAATTGCGGATGACCGCGCCCGAGACGATGGAGCCGGAGCAGACGATGGAGTTGATGGCCATGCCGGTGCGTCCTGGTTCGCCGAAGACAAACTTGGCCGGAGGGTACTGGTAGGGCCGGGTGCGCATGGGCCAGCTCTTATCGTACAGGTTGAAGATGGGAGTGATACCAGCAACGTCCATATTGGCCTCGAAGTAGGCCTCCAGCGTACCTACGTCGCGCCAGTAGAGCGCGCGTTGCTTGTTCTCATCGACGAAATTGAAGGCGTGCATCTTGACCCGTCCCAGCAGCTTGGGCAGAATGTCGTGGCCAAAATCGTGGCTGGAGTTGGGATCTTCCGCATCCTGGATCAGCTCTGGCAGCAGGATGTCGGTGTTAAAGAGATAGATGCCCATGGAGGCGTCCACCACGTTCGGGTCGAAGGGCGAACGCAGCTCGGTGGACTTGGGCTTTTCTACAAAGCCGATGACCTCGCCCGTCCGCGCAACCTCAACGATGCCAAAGCGCGAGACCTCGTCGGGAGAGATGGGTAGTGTGGCGATGGTGACATCAGCGCCGGAGTCCCTGTGCTGCTGCAGCATTAGACCGTAGTTCATCTTGTAAATATGGTCGCCAGAGAGGATGAGGACGTGGCGCGGCTCTTCGGCGCCGATCGAGTAGATGTTCTGATAGACCGCGTCTGCCGTGCCCTGGTACCAGGACTTGGAGACGCGTTGCATGGGCGGCAGGATCTCGATGAACTCGCCCAGCTCACTGGCAACCACCGTGCCCCAGCCCTCGCGGATGTGCCGGTTCAGCGAAAGCGCCTTGTACTGAGTCAGAATGTAAATATGGCGCAGGCCGGAATTGATGCAGTTGGAGAGGGTGATGTCGATGATGCGGTACTGACCGGCGAACGGAACGGCCGGCTTGGCGCGATCGCGAGTGAGGGGAAACAACCGTTCGCCAGCGCCACCTGCAAGCAGCACACCGAGTGTGTCTCTCATCGTTCTTTACCCCGCAAGCGAACTGTGCCTTGCATACGACAATACCAGAGCGGATGCACCGTCTCACCCTGCGCAAGTAGAGCGAATCGAGAGTCTAACACGCGGCTGTTTCAATTGTGCAGGGCAAAAAGTACGGGGACGCGCCACTACTCGGGTGTGGGACGAAGCAGAAGGTGGACATCTGGATCCGCACACAGGTGAACCGGTACCCCGCCCTATGCGTCGGCGGAAGGGCCGGCGGATGGTCCCGTGGAGAGGCCTACGTTGTGTCCCGTTGAGCGTTCTTCGCTGTCCGGAAGGGTAATACGCAGCGACTTCAGGAAGTTGAGGTCGTGGCGCGTAAACGGTACGAGCGCATCTTCCCCAGTATCCGCGGCCTCATCCGCTTCGGTGCCTGGTTCCACCTGGTTGAGGCCGATGGTGGCCTCCAGCATCAGCAGAACGTCAAACCCCTGGTCGCGGATGTTCTTGACCACCCCCGCGATGTTTTCCGATTCGGAGACAGATTCGTGGATTGCCTCGCCCAGCTTCTGGATCAGGTTTTTCACTTGTTGATTCAATGCCGCCTCCGGGCTGCCCTGGGATTTAAATCCAGCCTGCTTGTACTGATGCTTGCGATTCGACCGCATCGGGTATTCCCGGCACTCGGAGCATCTTCCTCAATCAAGACGCGCCATATCGGCGAGAACGGCATTGCGGGTCGTCCTGCTCCACTCTTAGATTTAGAATACGCTGGGTGGAAATCTGTCGCAATGCCATTTAAAGCAAGGTTTTCCTCACTCCGCCCTTTGCTCGACGTAGACATTTGGCTCAGTACGTCTCTATGCCGGGCCAAACCCCCGGCAGGGCCTATGCAGCGAGGAGAACTCCCGCTCAGGCTGGACAGGGCCATACTGTGTCGCTGCAATCGGACTTTCGCGGGGCCATTGCGGAAGGCTACACTTCCTATCATGGATGTGGTTCGCTTTGGACGCGCGCTTGGCTTCGGGGCGCGGCAGGCGGTAAAGACGGTGACGGCTGCGGTGGACGCGGCCACTGCGGAGAACCCCTCGCGCAAGAGTGCGAGTGTGCCTACTACTGTCCGTCCCCTGAATTCCAGTCCCACGCCGCCCCGACCGCCACAGGCCAGCGATGCAGTGGAAGCGGCCTCGGTCGCAGCCCAGAAGATTACCGGCAAGGCGGCCCATCGAGCGGCACAGACCATCATCCAGGCGCGTGAAGCCAAGCAGAGGTTCCGCACTGGTGGCCGACGCTTTGGCGGAACGGCATGGAAGACGTTCACGCGCCTCGGAGGTGTGCTTTGGCTCGAGGTCTCAGGAGTCTTCTTCGGAATCTTCGCGCTCTTCGCGCTGGGCGGTGTATGGCGTCTACGAGACCAGTGGCGCGCGTCCCTGTCGGACCCAGCGGGACATCGGCAACTGCTGGGCGCGATGGCAATGCTGGCAGTCTTCGGCTACTTCTCGGTGAGCAACTTTGTGAGCGCACGCCGAAGGGAACGGCAACGCTAAAGCGGTTTCGCCCGCCCGGTTCGAGGCGCATGACACGGGCCGCCTCTTTGAGCGACACTGGTTAGCACCATGACCGAAGCCCGCACGCAACAGCTACTCAAAGCCGCCAACCTGCTGCTCAATGCCCGCCGCAGCCACACCCCCATCGCCGACCTGCCGCCAGACCTACAGCCGCGGTCGCTGGAAGAGGCCGCCTTCGTCCATGGCATCATGGCCACCGCATTCGGCCCCATTGGAGGCTGGAAGATCGGAGCGGGCTCACCCGACGACATCCCCTTCTTTGCCCCCATTCCGCGCGCCTGGATGCAGCCCAGCGGTTCGCTGCTCTCAGGTCCGCGCTTCCGTTATCGCGTGCTGGAGGCTGAGATCGCCTTCCTCCTCGGCAAGGATCTGCCCCCGCGCGCCACTCCCTACACGCGAGACGAGGTGATGGACGCCATTGCCAGTTGCCATCCCATCATCGAGAACCTGGAGTCCGGCCTGATCGATCCAAAGGCCGTCGCAAGATTCACTTCGCTGGCCGACCTGCAGATGCACGGTGGCCTCATCCAAGGCCCCGCCTGCCCCAAATGGCAGAGCATCGACTTCTCCAAGGAGACGGTGACTCTCTCCATCGACGGCAAGGTCGAGGTCGAACGCACCGGCTCCAACACCTCCGGCGACCTGCTGCGGCTGCTGCCCTACCTCGCCAACGAAGGGGCAGCGCGCACCGACGGCTTGAAAGCCGGCCAGTGGATCACCACCGGCAGTTGGACCGGCAACACGCCCGCCCGCCCAGGCTCCCAAGCTGAAGCCACCTTTACTCACGCCGGCCGCGTCACCCTGCGCTTCGCATAACTTGTACGGTCGCGTTTGGAGCTACAAATGCCCAATCGACACACCCGCCGCACCTTTATAAAACTCAGCGCAGCAGCCGCATCGCTGACAGCAGCCGAACTGGCCCACGCACTGCCGAATGGCGGACGCATCGCCATCGTCGCGGACGTGGACTCCCCGCTCATCGCCAGCGTACCCGCCCAGTGGGCAATCGGTAAACTGCAAGACGCGCTAACCGCCAAAGGCGTTGCCCCATCTGACCAAGGCACCTCATCATTCAGGGTTCTCGTTGCCCCCATAACCAGCCCTCTGGCCAAAGGATTCGCCAATCTAGCAGATGTGACCCGGCCCGAAACCACCGCCCTCATTCCTGGTCACTTCAAAACAGTCCCGGCAATCCTCGTTACCGGCAACGACACACGCGGCATCGTCCACGGCCTCCTCGAACTAGCCGACCGCATCCGCCTCGCCGACGACCCGATCACCGCGCTCCATTTGTCTGCACCCATCATCGAGACCACCCCGAACAAAGTCCGCAGCGTAGCCCGCGCCTTTCTCTCCGAGACAGAGGACAAGCCCTGGTTCTACGACCGCGCCTTCTGGATCGCGTACCTCGACACGCTCGCCGCCGCTCGCTTCAACCGCTTCAACTTAGCCCTAGGCTTCGGCTGGGACTTTCCGCGCGGCGTCACCGGCGACTACCTTCACTTCCCGTATCCCTATCTCGTCGAAGTCCCCGGCTACGAGCAGGTCCACGTCGAGCCCGCGCTCCAGCCCGGCGAGCGGCAGCGCAACCTCGAAGCCCTCCAGTTCATCGCAGCTGAAACTGCGCGCCGTGGCATGGACTTTCAACTCGGCATCTGGACCCATGCCTACGAGTGGACCGACAGCCCGCACTCCGACCACCATATAGTCGGACTCACTCCGGAGATCCACGCCGCATACTGTCGCGACGCGCTCGCCGTCATCCTCAAGGTCTGCCCGCAGATTACCGGCCTCACTCTGCGCATCCACGGCGAAAGCGGCATCCCCGAGGGCAGCTACCCCTTCTGGCAGATGCTGTTCGAAGCCATTCCAGCCGCCCGCTCTCCAGACGGCAATCCGCGAACCATCGAGATCGAAATGCACGCCAAGGGTCTGGACCAGCGCATGATCGAGATCGCCCGCGCCACTGGTATGCCCGTCAAAGCCGGTGCGAAGTTCTGGGCCGAGCACCTGGGCCTCGGCTACCACCAGGCCGACATCCGAGCCAACGAATACCCCAAGGCGGGCGTCACCGGAACCTTCGCCGTCTCCGCGGGCGAGCGCAACTTCACCCGCTACGGCTACGGTGACTTCTACCAGCAGAACACCGGCCTCGACTTGCTTTATCGGGTGTGGCCTGGAACACAACGTCACCTGCTCTGGGGCGATCCCGCGCTCGCCGCCGGCTATGGTCGCGCCGCCAACTTCTGCGGAGCAGCTGGCATGGAGCTGTGTGAGCCACTCACCTTCAAGGGCCGCGAAGGCTCCGGACACCCCGGTGGTCGCAACGCGTATGCCGACGCGTCACTCGCTCCAGCGAACCTCGACACCGCCAAGTTCGCCATCACCTATATGCTATGGGGCCGCTACCTCTACAACCCCGACACGCCACCCGACTTCTACCATCGCTACCTGAAGCAAGCCTTCGGCCCCGCCGGCCCTGCGCTCGAATCCGCCCTCGCCGCATCCAGTCGCATCTTACCGCTCGTCACAACCGCATGGTGCCCATCCGCCTCCAACCATGAGTTCTGGCCCGAGATGTTCACCCCGCTTTCGATTCTTCCGATCGTCGGCAAGCCGCTCTATGGCGACAATCCAGCGCCGCACAACGTCAGTGCCATCAGCCCGCTCGATCCGCAACTCTTCACCACCATCGACCAGCACGCGAAGGACCTCATCGCTGGCACCGTCAACGCCCGCTACAACACCAGCGAAGTCATTGCCTGGCTCGAAGCCTTGGTCGCAATCTCAACGCAGAGTCTCGCCGCAGCCCGCACCGCCGCAGGCAAGAAAGCCCGTACCCCCGAGTTCCGCCGCGCCGAAGAAGACATCCTCATCCTCAACGGCCTCGGTGCCTACTATGCGAATCTCTTTCACGCCGCATTGTTGTATTCCGTTTTGAAGCAACCCGGCACGGACGCAACATCGCTCAGAATCCTCGATGCGTACCGCAGAGCCCTTGCTTCTTGGTCGGGGATGGCCACCCGTGCTGAGAGCTTCTACTCTGCGGATATCAGTTACGGTTCAACTCCGTTCCGCCGCGGCCACTGGATCGACCGCCTGCCCGCGATCCAGACAGATTACGCCGCCCTCGAGCATTACTTGTCCACTGCGGTTGATCGGAATGTACCTCACTCCGACGGTGTGATGGCTCCGGCATACAGTGCCGCTCCCCGCCCCATAATCACCGCAAGACATACTACGCCCGACTCTTTCCACCCGGGCAGCGAGTTAGTACTCACCATCACCACGCCGCCCACCGCCACCGAAGCCATCCTCTGGTATCGCCACGTCAACCACGGCGAGCGCTGGCTCTCCACACAGATGGACAAGCATTCCGGCACTTACTCAGCCGCAATCCCAGCCCCCTATACCGACTCGCCCTACCCACTGCAGTACTACTTCGAGCTGCGCACCGCAAACTCGGCCACCCTCCACCCAGCGTTCAACGCAACCCTCAGCAACCAGCCGTACTACGCCGTCTACCGTCGCATCGCCTGACGCCCAACTCCCGCAGAGCCACGGCAGTCGAAATTGCCTCCATCGTTCTACTCGAAGATTTGCACTCGTACACGGACTCACGCTTCCATGACCCAGACCACCCTACTGCCGGAGTCGATAGCCCCGTTGGTGGGCGAGACACCCGGCTCCATGCTGCTGGAGACCTCGCGCCCCGACGCGGAGAACAATCGCAGCTACATCTTTCTCCATCCACTGCGCATCCTCGACGCCCAGACACCGGACGAGATACCCGGCCTCTTCCAGCGGATCGAGGAGGCCCTCGCCGAGGGCTGCTACGTCGCCGGCTTTCTCTCCTACGAGAGCGGCTACTGCCTGCAAGGCATCGCCGACGAGATGCCGCACAGCCTGCCGCTCGCCTGCTTCGGCGTCTACCGCGAGCCCATCGTCTTCGACCACATTCTTGGCACCTTCAGTGGCCCGCCACTGCCCACGCTGCCCGCGCAGATAGCGACTCCGCACACCGCACCAGCCTTCACTGAAGATGAGATCGCTCTCAGCCTGGCCCCTGAAGCCTATCGCGACAAGATCGCGCAGATAAAAGAACAGATCGCCGCCGGGGCCACCTACCAGGTCAACTTCACCGGTCGCATCCGCTTGCGCACCGAAGCCTCTCCCGCAGAGCTCTACCTCGCACTCAGTCGCCAACAGCCAGTAGCTTACGGTGCGCTGGTCAATCTCGCCGGCCGCGCCATCCTCTCGTTCTCACCCGAGCTCTTCTTCCGCGTGCGCGACCGGCAGATCGTCACTCGCCCCATGAAGGGCACCTGGCCACGCGGCCTCGACAGCGCTGAAGATGCGCTCGCCGCGCTCACGCTCCACCACGACGAGAAGAACCGCAGCGAGCACATTATGATCGTCGATCTGCTGCGCAACGACCTCGGTCGCATCTGCACCACCGGTAGCATCCGTGTCGACGACCTCTTCCGTGTCGAGCGATACCCGACGCTGCTGCAGATGACCACGACCGTCTCCGGCTCACTACGTGCTGGCCTGCGCTGGCACGACCTCTTCCGCAGCCTCTTCCCCAGCGGCTCCGTTACCGGCGCACCCAAGATAAGCACCATGCGCATCATCCGTGAGCTGGAGGACTCGTCACGCGGCATCTACACCGGCTCCATCGGCTTCCTCGCGCCTACTGGCGACGCCTGCTTCAATGTCGCCATCCGCACGCTGGAGATGGAGAACGGAGCGGCAACCATGGGTGTTGGAGGTGGCATCGTCTACGATTCAGATTCCACGGCCGAGTACGCCGAGTGCCGGCTGAAGACCGCATTCCTCACCCGCTCCCAGCCGCCGTTCGATCTGATCGAAACAATGCTCTGGAGCGACGGCTACACGCTGATGCCTCTGCACCTCGACCGCCTGCGTCTCTCCTGCGAGTACTTCGACCGTCCCTTCGACGCCACCGGAATCGAAGCCTGCCTGCACGTTCTGGCCGCAACCTTCGCCCCGCTCAGCCGCCACCGTGTGCGCCTCACCCTGGACCGTCACGGCAAGATCGCGCTGACCAGCTCGCCGCTTATGCCCAACCCCGCTTCTGGAACCGCAACCTGCCGCGTCACGCTAGCCGCCGAGCGCACTACGTCCAACGATCTCTTCCTCCGCCACAAGACCACTCATCGCCCGCTCTACGACCAGCTCTTCGCCGCCGCCGAGCATGCAGGCTTCGACGAAGTGCTCTTCTGCAACGAGCGCGACGAAGTCACCGAGGGGGCCATCAGCAATATTTTCGTCCGCATCGCGGGCCACCTCTGCACGCCGCCGCTGGCCTGCGGCCTTCTGCCCGGAGTCTTCCGCAGCTACTTGCTAGATACCCTTCCCCGAGCCGAAGAGCGCATCCTCACCCTCGCCGACCTCCGCGCCGCCGACGAACTCTATCTCTGCAACTCCGTACGTGGCCTGCGCCGCATCACCCACCTCGACACCGCGACCTGTCTCTAACTGATCTCCAGAATCTGCTCGCTCGATGCCGCAATCTCCTTGGCGCGCTCGGCCACTTTGCGGGCCACCTCGAAGAATGGCTTGGCCACCGCGCTTTCCGCACCGGCCAGGGTTACAGGGAGCCCACGGTCGCCGCCCTCGCGGATGGCTGGATCGAGCTCCAGCGAGCCGAGGAACTCGAGGCCAAACTGCCCGGCTGTCCGCTCCGTGCCGCCGGAGGAGAAGATGTCGATCACCTGTTGGCAGTGCGGGCAGGTGAAGTGGCTCATGTTCTCCACTAGGCCGATAACCTCGACCTTAACCTGGGCGAACATCTCGATGGCCTTGCGCGCGTCCTGCAGGCTCACGTCGCTAGGCGTCGAAACCACCACCGCCCCAGTCAGCGGAACGGTCTGCACCAGTGAGATGACTACGTCGCCGGTGCCTGGGGGCAGGTCAACAATCAGGAAGTCCAGTTCGCCCCACTCCACCTGTTGCAAAAACTGGCGGATGATCTGGTGCAGCATTGGACCGCGCATCACCATCGGCTTATCGCCGGGAGCGAGCAGACCGATGGAGATGAACTTGACGCCATGCGCCAGCAGCGGGCCGATGCGGTCGTCGCCTACTATGCTGGGCTGGCGGGTCATACCCATCATGGTGGGCACGTTGGGGCCATAGATGTCGGCGTCCAGCAGCCCAACCTTGTAGCCGAGCTTGCCCAGCGCGACCGCCAGGTTCACCGCGACGGTCGTCTTGCCGACGCCACCCTTGCCGCTGCCCACGGCCACCACATACGCCACTCCCGGTAATGGTTGTTGGCCTTGCGGCGCTCCTGCTCCCGTATGTCCCATCCAAACTCTCCCTGGCGTCTCCGCAGTTCTGTCATTGCTTACAACTTAGAACTCACAACTGTATTTACACATGCCACCCGGCCCCTAGAGCGGCGCGAATCTCCTTGGAGCGCTGCGTCTCTTCACCGCGCAACTCGCGGCGGCGACCAGCATCTGCAAAGCGCCGCTTCTGGTGCTCGGTCTCGGCGATGACGCAGGGCACGGGGATGGGATGGCCCTCGCGGTCTACCGCGACGTAGGTGACGTAGGCGGTGGAGACGTGGCGCAGTGTCTGATCGAGCGCGTCCTCCACCATGGCGCGAACGCCAACCTCCATGCTGGTGCGGAAGGCGCGGTTGACGCTGGCCTTGAGGATGAGCAGATCGCCGACGTGTGCCGGGGCTACGAAGTCGGAGTGGTCGATGCTGGCCGTCACCACGATGGCCCGCGAGTGGCGGACCGCGGCCACCGCGCCCACAAGGTCGATCCACTGCATCAGGCGTCCGCCAAAGAGGTTTCCTAAGGCGTTCGTGTCCGCGGGAAAGATGATCTCGCTGCGCTCCGCCTGCGACTCCGCCACCTTACGCGAAATTCCCTTAGGATCGCTCATCTTTCTATTCTAAATCCCCGCGTGAAGTGCCAGTAGAATCAAACCATGGATAAACTCGCCGCGCTCAACGAAATACTCCAGCTCGATCCCGCCAACGCCTTCGCCCGCTATGGCCTGGCCATGGAGCACATCGCGCAGGGCAACCCAGAAGCTGCGCTGGCGGAGTTCGCCGCACTCATCGCCCGCTCGCCCGATTACGTTCCCGCATACCAAATGTCCGCCCAGACACTCGTCACGTTTGGCCGCACAGAGGCCGCACTCGAACAACTTAACGCCGGAATCGCCGTGGCCCAACGCACAGGCAACCAGCACGCTCTGGCCGAGATGAGCGCGATGCGGGACGAGCTCGGTATTCGCTAGATCGGCCGCTATTGCAGGCCGAGGACAGACAACTGCTTGGGATTGACCTCATCGCTGGCCAGCAGATTGTGGCAGACGCTGCAGTCGTTGGTGATGGTCTTGCCGTCCTTGGAGGTGTGGTTGCCGTCGTGGCAGCGGAAGCATCCGGGGGAGGGATTGTGTCCCGGAACGTTATGTCCCATGCCGTTGGGATAGGTGCCCCAGGTGACCTTCATCTCGGGGAAGACATTGCGTTGGTAGATGGCGACCAGGGTGTTGGCGGCAGCGTCCACCTGGGCACGCTGGCCGCCCCAAACGGCGGGATATTGGGTGCGGTAGAAGTCATCCAACCCTGAGGTGATCTTCAAGGCCGCCTCTGCTTGCGACGCATACTCCGCCTGAATCAGCTGCATGCCCTCTTTGTGGACGAAGGGAAGGCTGGCGCTGGGGCTGCCGTCCACCATGGCCTTGTCGATCGCGTCGTTGGGTGCCTGGAAGGTGTGGGTTGCCTGGTTATGGCAGTCCATGCAGTCCATCTGGCGAGTCACGCCCTTGATCGGCCCCTTCCAATCGGAGCTTATAAACTGGGTCTTGGTTCCATCCGGATTAGTCTTGGTCACGGCAATGATGTTCTGGTATGTCGAGTCGGTCGCCACATACTCGTATTGATCCAGGTGATGTCCGTGAATGCCGCTGTGGTGAGAGAGAGAGTCCACGCCGCCCAGGTGCAGCACCAGCACATTGTGGGTGATGGAGTTCTTCTCATCGTCGCCGTACATGGTCTCGACCAGCAGCTTCTCCCCGACAAATCTTGTCGGCGAGTGGCATTCCTCGCAGGTTGCCCGCGCCGGACGAAGCACCGACAGCGGGGCCAGAATGGGCCGTGGATAGTCGTTGAGAACCACTTCCACCAGTTGCTTGGTGCCGTTTACCTTGGCCGCGACAGCCGCAGAAAATCCAGCGCCGATGTGGCACTCCACGCACGCCACATGCGAGTGCGGAGACACCTGGTACGCAGTCCATTGCGGCGCCATTACATGGCAGCTCTGGCCGCAAAAGTTCGGCGAATCCATATACGAGACGCCGCGATAACTCGCCGTGCCCACAATCACGAAATTGATGAATGTGGCCACCAGAACGATCTCGATCCCGCGCCGGAAGACCGGATCGCTGAACTCGACCCGCGGATAAACAGAAGGTATTTGACCCAGCGCCTTGAGATGTCTGCGACGCAGCCCTATGCCGATCGGAATCAGCACCAGCCCAAAAACAAACAGACCAGGCAGAATCAGGTCGAAGATGATGCCCAGGTAGGGGTTCTTGGAGGCGCCGTGTCCGAAGATCTCGACAACCCAGAAGCCGATCAGCACTATGGCCGACGCGCTGGTGATGGCACCGCCAATCAGGCTGGTCCAGTTGTTGCCATAGAACAGAACCAGGCGCAGGCTCTTCCTCAGCTTATCAAAATCAAACATGCAGACCTCAGAAGATGGTTATGCGCTGCCGAAGTAACCGATCAATGTCAATACAAGAAGCAGGAGCCCTATCAGGATGGCGGTAAAGCCAATCACCCTAGCGAAGTTCTCCCACCAATATACCGGCTTATCCCCTACCCTTGCCTCCAGCTTTCCCTCCGCGGCCAAACGCTCATACTCCAGCGTGCGCTTCTTGCGGAACTCCTCGTCCGTCTCCTTGCCGGTGAAGATCACCATGTCCATGGGGAAACTGTCGGGGCGCAGATGCGTGTTGACGAAATGAATGGAGAAGATAAACAGGATGGCCAGCAGGGCTTCCTCGCCGTGGATTACCAGAACCGCGTTCAAGGCCCAGCCGGGCAGGAAGTGCGCAAAAAATGGGGCAAACCACATGGCGTATCCTGAAAATCCAATAACGATCATGCCCCAGAAAACCGCCCAGTAATCGAACTTCTCCCAGTAGGCGTAGCGCTCGAACTGCGGCTTGGGCCCCAGCCCCACAAACCAGCGCAGATGGCCAACTAGATCCTGAACGTCCTTCCAGTTCGCCACCATCGAGGTCGGTCCCCAGAATATCCCCTTTTCCTTACGGATGAATGCCCGGGCAAAGATGTCTTTCAGATGATAGAGAAACGCCAGGGTCAGCACCACGGCGCAAAATTTATGAAAGAACAGAATTGCGCCGAAGCCGCCCACAATGCGGGCAAAAAAACGCGCCGAGGCGTTGTCGCTGAAGCGCATGGGAAGGCCGGTGGCCGCTAGCCCAAGAAACGACGTGAACAGAACCACGTGAAGATATCGCTGCGCCAGGGTGAAGCGCACATAATACTTCTCATCGCTACTGGCTTGCGGCTGGCCATTGCCTTGCGGCTGGCTTTCGGGCTGCACAGTCTCGTCAGTCATGTTTCGTCTCCTCTGTCGGCCCGGTCTTGCCCTGTTCCCTCTTCGCGCGAATAAACCACAGCAGGGTATGCAGTGAGAAGAATCCGAGGACGCTCCACAGCAACAGATTCATGAAGAACCGGGTGAAGTACAGTGGCGGATTCAGCTTGCGATTGTGCGGATTGGCATGCGGTTGATACTCAACGAAGCTGGCGTTGGCGTCGGCATGACACCTTCCGCAAGTCTTGATTAAGTTTGCCTTGTTTACTGGCGAAGCAGGATCGGACGCCGGCAAAATGCCGTGCGCTCCATGGCAGTCCCAGCAACGCGCCGTCTCCACATAGCCGCCCAGCAGACCCAGTTGCGAGTGAAATGTGTCCTGGTAAGTGGCAAACCTCCCCTTATGGCAGGAGCCACAGATGGGTGTGGATTGCATGCGAAATTCCGCTTCCGTCGGTTGCAGGATCGCGTGGGCGGTGTGGCAGTCCGAGCAGACCGGCGCAGCCAGGTTTCCGCCGGCGACGGCCTTACCATGCACGCCAGCGGAGTATTCCTCCACCACGCCCCCATGACATGTCCCGCAGGTGTTGGGAATGTTTGTCTTGTAGGTAGGGCTCTTCGGATCTTTGTGGCTGAGAATCTGGTGCGATCCGTGGCAGCTCATGCAGTTTGCCGCAACCAGCAACCCCTCCTTGCTGACGGCGTAGCCATGGATGGAGTCCATGTAAACCGAAAAGACATTTTGCAAGCCGTACTTCTTTGCGAGTGCCGGGTCTGCGTGACAGTTGCCGCAGGTGCGAGGGATATTCAGTGGATACACTGCGGACCTTGCATCGGTCTTGGGGAAGATCGCGTGTGCATCGCCGTGACAACTGGTGCAGGGATGCTCACTGGCGGTCGCATGAACGCTGCCGCCGATTCCCGCCGCCTGATCCGCATGGCAGGACGCGCACTTCACCACGTCTATATGCTCCGGATGGGGATATTCCTTGATCGATGTGTGGCAATTGGTACAGCTCAGGCTGCCGTGAATGCTCGCATGAAATTTATCGCCATCCACGCCGACGCTGTGTCCCGATGCGTCCTGTAGTGTCTTATCTGCATGGCAGACCAGACAGTCCGTCTGCGCGTGCAGCACGGCCGGCAAGCTCATCCAAAACAAAACCGCCAATCCTGCAGTCAGAGCTCTCGAGCCCAATCCAGATCCAAGCGCCTTAACCTTCCGCATATCCGCTCTCATAACGCAACGCTTCCCCGCGGGCGCACCGAACGGCCCAACCGTGCCACAACTTCACTGCCAAACCTCAGTTGCAGGCGGATAGCCGACGAAGAGCTGCGCCTGCTACTTCGCCAGGGTGCGGATATATGCGACGACGCCCTTGATCTGCGCGTCATTCAGCTTGCTGGCGAAGGCCGGCATCCGCGGCGGTTTACCATTCTTGGTCTCCGCAATCATCTCGGCTTCCGACAGCTTGCTCGTGGCGAACGCAGGCACCTTCATCGCCTTCCCGGTAGGGGTGCCCGCCTGACCATCAGCTCCGTGGCACATCGCGCAATTGGTCTTGTACGCATCCGCTCCCGAGCCCTGGGCAAACACGGTCGTTGCTGTCGCTGTCGCCATCATGGCAACAAACACAACTCCAGCTCGTATCTTCATCGTCAATCTCCTATTCCTCATGCGGTGTAGCTTGTCTCTAGCTGGGCCCTAAAACTCGTAGTGCATCGATAATGTCAAATTATTTGCGTGGAAGTTCCTCGGTGTACTCATACCGGCAGGTGATTCGGTTAGACCGGTTGGACCGGTGAGTGTGGACGAGTTGCAAGGAACAATAGTTGCTGTCGCGGAAGTTGTCGTACTACAGAACGGCGCCCCGGAAGCTCCGCCTTCACCGTATCCATAGAAATTATAGTCCGCCCTCCAAATCAATCCGGGATGGACCGTCCATGCAACGTTCAAATAGGGCGATTGGTATGCAGACTGCAACGAACCATTGACCTGCTGCGCGTCGCTAAAGAACTGACTGCCGCTGACCGCGCTGATGCGATAACCCAGGCCGGTATGGATCGTCTTGTTCGGAGCGTAGGTAACACCGAAGGATGCGTACTGGGTGGGAGCATCCGCGAAGTCCTTGACCGGGCCCCATTCCGTAAGCAAGCTGGGGCACAGGTTTGGCCCCGTGCCGGCGCTGTTGGTCTCGGCCGCGCCGGGGAAAGTTGTGCTGGCGGCGGAGAGATAGCAGGCGTTGGTGGAGTTATACACATCCGTGTATGCGTAGTTGAAATCGAAGCTGTAGTGCTCGTTCGGTGCCAGCACAGCGCCCAGGCTCGCACTGCGGCTGTAATCGACGTGCTGTAGCGGGCCGTCAATTGTGGGAGTGACGACGTTGTTGGTATTGTTATGCCGCTCCAGGTCGTTGAAGGCGCCGGAGAAGGTTGCCCAGGGCTTTGCCCGGTAGAGCGTGTGTACCCGGTAATGCTTCAACTGGCGCGCGCCCATCGGGGTAAACGCGTTATCGTCGTAGGACATTTCGACCGTGCCATTCAGATCCCAATTGTTGGTGGGTCGTAACGCTGCATTGAAGATTCCCGCGTTTTCGTTGATGGTGACAGTGCCACCAGCTGGCGCTGCAGAACCGGTGTCTGCGATCCCGGTCGAGGGAACGTTATGCGGGAATCCCAGAGCGATGACATGGGTACCGTAGCGATAGGTGATCGCCAGAGTTGCGCGAGACGAGGCGTCCCAGCTCCCCGTGATGCTGTTGCTTAGGGACGACTGGCCAAAGTAGGCCGTCGCAGTGCCGATCGTATTGCCGGTAACACTGAAAGCAGCTCCCTTGGTCAGTGCTCCCGAGTAGTTGAGGGTCTCATAGCCATTGTTTCCCGACACAACCGTGCTGGGTGTGTTCAAAGTGGAACCCGCGAGGCTAACATAGCCAGGCTGATGGGTCGAGGAGAAGTCAACCTGGTCGGCGATGGCGATCTTCTTTGTCGCCTGCCAGGTCATTCCATAGTCGATGGACAAAACCGCCCGGTGTGCGTCCGCGTTGCCGGTAAGCGTCGAGGAGCGGATCACCCCATCCAGACCCGTCCACGTCTCATAGTAGTTGGGAAGTGTGGTACTTGCCATGGTGTAGCGGATGTCGCCATTCATTTCGATGTTGCGAATGCTAGAGCTCTGGAAGCGCAGCATCTCGGTAGGTGTGATCGTCCGCGTGGGCTGCGAACGCAGGTAGCTGGTAATAACATCGCATGCCGCATTGACGATCGGCATTCCGCCCGGCGTCTGCGGGGCCGTGAATATGGTATAGGTGGCAGTAGCGCCCGAACCAGAATACGCCGTGCCCATGCTGCCGGTGTTGCAGGAGGAGATTGTGTAGGGAGATGTTGCGGTTGCGGTTATGGCTACAAAGTCCCAATCGCCAAGCGAGACGGGAGTGCCATCCGCTTCCTGAGCCTGGAACCCGTTCGGGTTCAGGGTGAAGTACGAGCCAGTCTTGAAGTGGTCGACGACCTCTTCAAAGGTGATCTTGGTCTGTGGCAGCGGTTTCCAGTCCATTATGCCGGTAAAAGCATCGGTGCTGTTGCGCTGATACTCCATGGCCAACAAATCATACTTGCCCACCGACCTGGCCGGGCTGAGAGTCGGGCCCTGGAAGATGTTCTGCGAGTATCCAGCGCGGAAGGTCACCTTGGAGAGCGGCAGGATCGTCAGGTTGATGTCCGTCATCCTGCGCACGGTATTGAACATCACCGGCGAATCGTTATTCTGACCCCACGCGAGGGACGCAGCTGTGGGAACGCCAGCGACCGCTCCGTATGGGATCATCTGTCCGGCGTTGTCTGGAGCCCCCAGCAGGTCATAGTCGGCATACTGGCGGTCGCGACGGAAGGTTCCCGTGAACTCGTAGAGCTTGCCCTTGGAGAAGTCCAACTTGGCGAAGTTCTCCGGATCGCCACCAAAACCCGAGCTGAAGGCCGAGAGGTCGTCGAACAGAGGATGCGTCGTCCCGGCAACGGCATGCATGGTAAACGTCTGGCCCAGCACGCGCGGCCCGGACTGAATGTTGACCAGCGTGTCATACATACGCCCGCTGCCAACCAGACCGACCATGTGACCGCCGAGATCCGCCGTGTTGTGGATCTCATACCCATTCTGGACTGCACCCGCTGGAGCCGGTGCTTCCTGGGCAACCGCGCCTACGGCCAGCAGCAGCATGGTGAGCCCAATGCCCCCGGCAAGCCGATGGGTCATGGTACGAGTGGGGAGTTCATTGGGCAGCCGAGAAAACCAGCCGATCTTCATCATCTGAGCCTCACTTGGAAGAACTTTGCTAGCATCGAAACCTTGAAACTGTTAGTGCCTTATCTGATCCGCGCCGTCCGATTGAGGCCGGACGGCGCGGCAAACCACATTACCGTATGAATGCCGGATTGATGTTGGATCCATGAACCATGGTGTGGCAGGTGATGCAGGGATTACGATCTGCCGATCCTGCGTTCAAGCTATGGACCGTAGAGGCGGCAACCGCACTATGGCACTGGTTGCAGAGCTGGTTGATGTTGGGCACGGTCAGCAAGCGGGCGTTCTGTGAGCCATGCGGCGTGTGGCACGCCAGGCATCCTTCCGCCTTGACCGGGGGATGCTCGTACACGAAGGGCCCGCGATTCTCCATGTGGCACTTAGTGCAGATCGCATTCAAATCGGCGGTGGAACGGATGTTGTTGTTACCGAATGTGCCGTGGACATCGTGGCAGTCGCTGCACTTCAACAGGCCTTCGTTCACCTTGTGATGGAAGGGCATGTCGAATGCTGGCTTCACGTCCGTGTGGCACTGATAGCAAAGCTTCGGCTCGGGGGCCTTCAGCAGCTTCGCCTCGGTATCGCCGGCATGGATACTGTGGCAGCTTGTGCAGCTCACGCCCGCCTTGGCATGGGACGAGCGCATGAAGTTAGGATGTGTATTGGCGTGGCACGTAAGACAGGTCGCATCGATCTGCGCCGGCGTCATCTTGGCAAGCTGCTTGATCTTGGTCACGTCTCCGCCGCCTTCGACGTGCGCCTTCCCCGACCCGTGACAGCTCTCACAGGTCACGCCCGTGCCGCCATGCGCCAGCGCCAGCTTTGAGTGCGGATTGCTGCTGAACTTCTTGACAGCATCCGCGTGGCAGGTCGCGCAGACCTCTGAACCGACATAATCGGCCGGGTTGGCAGCGCCCGTACTCTGGGCAACAGCGGCCTGCTTCTTCGCGCCCGCGGCGTAGAGAACCCCGGCTTTCGTCGAAAGCCCAGATAGCAACGCGATCAATGCCACATAAAAGAAAATCCGTTTCATTCAGCCCCTCCGCGGAGTGCGTCCGCACAGACTGGTCGCCCAATGACCGCACCTTGGTTTAGGTTGTCCAATACCCGCATCGTGTCTCTCGTTCCGTGAACCAAGATCAGTACATCAGTTCGCAAAAAAATATTGTCGAACTGATGCAACACTAGGTTGTGGAAGTATGAAATGGATGTGACAGCTATCACACCTGATGAAGGGGTGGGCGAGATATACAGCGTGGGCGAATAGTCGTCGCAATTATAGCGTCTTACCCGCGCAACTGCGACGATGGTTCTATCTATCTTTCCTTGCTTCCTTTTCCCTTCGCATCCGCAACTATTGACAAGTATTCATGCAATTATCCCTCTCTGCTGCAAGGCATCTTGCATCGACGAAAAATCTTCGGTTTGTCCTTGCTTGATGTGTGAGATATTGCACAATCGCAGTCGCGCGCCGTCGGTTAGTTCGTCTGCCGCCGTGCTTTCTCAGCGGCACGTCAAAGACGTACAGCGGCTTGTGACGTAGCTCACAGACAGCCGCCTCACCTACCCCGTACCAATGAAGTATGGATGCGCATGGTTGCTCTTCCATCGCGAATCGTCGCGCAGCGATCCTCTATTTCTGAAGGAAGGTTTACTCGATGAGTCGCTTCAAAGACACGGGACATCTCCTCCGGTTTGCCTTCCTCTTCGTCGTCGCCTTCGCGATCTTTCTCGTGGTTCGCCACTTCGTCGTGCCCAAGAGCTTCGGAGAGTATGGCCACTACCGCGGCAACGCCATCGGAGAGATCGCCGCTCGTCCTGTACACTTCGCCGGCCACGCCGCATGTGAGACCTGTCACGCAGATGTTGCAGCAGTGAAACAGGGTGGAAAGCACACTGGCGTCAACTGCGAGGCCTGCCATGGTCCGCTGCAGAAGCACGTGGACGCAATGACGGTCGATGGAGCGCAGCCATTCACTCCACCCAAGCTCGACACCGCGGTCCTCTGCGTCCGCTGTCACGCGGCCAGCGCCGCCAAGCCCAAGGGCTTCCCCCAAGTCGACGCCGACCAGCACTCCGGCGGCCTCGCCTGCGAGACCTGCCATCAGCCGCATAGCCCCGCCATCCAGGCTGGAGGTGCAAAGTGAAGATCGACCGACGCCATTTCCTCATCATGCTGCCTGCGGCGGCTGTCGCATGGAAGTATGTCCAAGCCGGAACGCCTGAAGCTTCCCCCAACTACAAAATGTCCGACCACTGGTGGAGCATGTTGATCGACATCCCCAAGTGCATTGGCTGCGGCAACTGCGTTCGCGCCTGCGCGGCGGAGAACGACGTTCCCGAAGGACACTTCCGCACCTGGGTCGAACGCTACCACGTCACCGATTACGACATGGTCAACCCGCTGGTCATCTCGCCCGACGGCGGCAAGGAAGGCTTCCCCAGCGTCCCCGAAGATGCGGGCAAGTATTTCTTCGTTCCTAAGATGTGCAATCACTGTGCCGATTCGCCCTGCACCCAGGTTTGTCCCGTGGGCGCAACCTTCATCGCTCCTGACGGCGTGGTCCTGGTCGACCAGACCTACTGCCTCGGCTGCGCCTACTGTGTCCAGGCCTGCCCATACGGATGCCGCTACATCCATCCCGAGAAGAAGGTCGCTGACAAATGCACGCTCTGCTATCACCGCATCACTAAGGGCCTCACCACCGCCTGCGCTGAGAACTGCCCCACCGGCGCACGCCAACTGTGTGACCTTAAGAATCCAAACGATCCCATTCACGCATTCCTGAAGACCCATCACGTTCAGGTGCTGAAGCCTCAGATGGCCACCGGTGCCAAGGTCTTCTACAACGAGTTGGATGGATCGGTTCGCTGAAGTTTTGTTAAGGGCACGGCTTTAGCCGTGCCGACAAATGGCTTACCACCGACGGGGCTTTAGCCCCTGAGGGCAATTTTGATCAAGGGCTTGAGTCCCAAGTAACGGAGAAATGCGATGAGCGGTGTTGAAGGCTACATGTATCCAAACGAGATCAACCTCATTTGGAGTGTCCTCATTGTTCTGTATCCCTACATCACGGGACTGGTCGCCGGCGCATTCATTCTCGCGTCGCTGGTCCGCATCTTCAACGTCAAAGCCGTAGCCCCCACCTACCGCCTCGCACTGCTCACCGCCCTGTCCTTCCTCATCGTCGCGCCGCTGCCGCTGCAACTCCACCTCGGCCACCCAGAGCGTTCGCCCGAGATGTACTTCACTCCACACAGCACCTCCGCCATGGCTATGTTCGGCTTCGTCTACCTCTGGTACCTGATGGCCGTGCTGGTCTTCGAAATCTGGCTGGACTACCGCCATGAGATCGTCCTCCTCTCCCAGTCCTCAACCGGCTGGAAGCGTCCGCTCTACAAACTCATGACACTCGGCTCCGACAACATCAGCCCACGCGCCCTCGCCATCGACCACAAAGTCAGTTGGATCGTCACCCTTATCGGCATTCCCTCTGCTTTCATCCTCCACGGATACGTCGGCTTCATCTTCGGCTCCATCAAGGCCAACCCCTGGTGGAACTCGCCCCTGATGCCCGTAGTCTTCATCTTTTCCGCCATGGTCTCCGGCATCGCCGCCGTCATGCTTCTCTATATGGTCACCACAAAATGGCGCAAGCTCCCAATCGACATGCCTTGCGTCGACACCACCGCCATGTACCTCTTCTACATCTTCATCGTCGACTTCAGCCTCGAAATGCTCGACCTCATCCATCGCATCTACGAGGCCGACGAGTCCTTCCGCAGCCTCAATTTCATGGTCCACACCAGGCTCTATTTCTCGCAGATCGTGCTTCAGCTTCTGGTCGGAACCCTGACCCCCATCATCCTACTCGGAATCGTCCAGGTCACCAAGCTCTCCGCCCTGATTCGCCGCCGCATCTACGTCATCGCAGGCTGCCTGGTCCAGATCGGCATCTTCTCCATGCGCTGGAACGTCGTCATCGGCGGCCAGCTCTTCTCCAAAAGCTTCCTCGGGTACACCACCTATAAGATGACCCTCATCACCAAGGAAGGGTTGCTCGCCGCAATCGTCCTCAGCATTCTGCCTCTCATCATTCTGGCGGTTCTCGTAAAGCTGCTGCCTCCCTGGCCTGACAAAGAGCTCGACTACATCGAACCCGCAGTCGCGCCCACCGCCTAACAACATTTTGCGATCGGACTTGGCACCCGGGTAATGAAGATGGACGAGCTACCCGAAGTCCTAACCCGGCTCAACACGCGGCTCGACGCCCTCGAAAATCGCGTCGTCCTCCTCGAACATCCGTCCGAAGCTCTAACTGTCCTTCCCGCGCCCGTGCTATCGGAAATTCAGCTCGCACCGGCCATCGCTTCGTCCTCATTCGCGCAGTCTGGAGCCACCTTCCCGGTCCTTGGCAAAGCCATGCTCGGCCTCGCCGGGGCCTATCTGCTCCGCTACATCGCCGAGTCCGGTTCGTTTCCCAAACTCGCAGCCGTCGCTCTCGCCATCGCCTATGCGCTCGCTTGGCTGATCTGGGCCGCCCGCGTGCCCGTCGGCCAGTGGTTTGCCAGCACAATCTACGCGGGCACTTCAGCCTTGATCCTCGTCCCCATGCTCTGGGAACTCACGTTGAGCTTCAACGTCCTGGTCCCCACAGCGGCCGCCACGGTACTGGGTGCGTTCGCTATCGCCGCCTATGCCTTGGCATGGAAGCGCAATCTCACCTCCGTCATATGGGTGGAATCCATCGCAGTGGTCATCGCTTCGATTGCGCTGTTTGCTACCACACACGACATGATGCCCTTCATCGCCGTGCTCCTGCTCATGGCCTTCCTCAGCGAGGCTGCCTCATATCGCAATCGCTGGTTGAGCGTCAGGCCCCTGGTCGCGGTTGCCGTTGACATCGCAGTATGGGCGCTCATCTTCACCTACTCCAGTCCCCAGAGCAGCCGGGCGGATTACCCCAGCATTGGCACCGGCGCGCTGCTGTCGCCCGCCATCGCTCTGTTCCTGATCTACGGGACTAGCGTCGCGCTACGCACCTTGCCGCTTCGCAGCACGATCACTCTCTTCGAGGCCGGCCAGGCTATGATCGCCTTCCTGCTCGCGTTCGATGCGACGCTGCACTTCGCGCCGTCCGTCGGCGCAACACTCTTCGGCAGCGTCTGTCTGCTGCTCTCGCCTCCTTGCTATGCAGCGGCCTTTGGCAGATTCAACTCAACCTCCGAACACCGGAACTTCCATCTCTTCGCCACATGGAGTGTGGCCCTCTTCCTGTTGGGCTGCTTCTTATGTCTCACTCCCGTCTGGATTGCGTCATGCCTGGGATTGGCGGCAATTACGGCCACGTTGCTGGGCGCGTGGACGTCCCGCCTGACATTGGCGTTCCACGGGTTCGTCTATCTGATCGCCGCGGCATTCGCATCCGGATTGTCGCAGTATTCCGCCCATGCCATGGCCGGCGCCTTCCCATCTCCCCCCTCGGCAATCATCTGGGTTGTCTCCGCCGCTATGCTCCTCTGCTATGCCGTCGTAGGACAGATCGCCGGCGGTCAATGGAAGGGGGTGGCGTTCCAGACACTCTCGGCCACCATGGCAGTCGTCGCGGTGGCCACGGCCTTGGTCTCCGCGCTGGTGTGGCTGACCTCGGTCCTGGTCGTCCCCGGCAGAACGCAGGTCGCCGTCATCCGCACCCTCACTGCCTGCGCGCTGGCACTGGCACTAGCCTACCTTGGGCCGCGCTGGCAGAGGTTTGAGCTGGTGTGGGTCACATACGCGACACTGGCATTCGTCGCGGCAAAGTTGCTCTTTGAAGACCTGCGCCAGGGCCACCCGGAGTTCATCGCCGCATCGATCTTCCTCTACGCCGTCACATTGATCCTCGTTCCGCAACTAGTAAGGAAATCCTCGAGCAGGCGGCCCGCTATCCCGCCCGCAAGCAGATAGCGGCCACTCCATAGCCTGCGCCAGCCGATGACAAACTGGAGTCGGGGCCGACTGTAGCGGACGCGCCGTCACGCATTCGGTCGTACTCTATAAATCAGACCCATGAAGAAAAAACTGCGCATCGGCATTCTCTTTGGTGGCCGCTCCGGCGAGCACGAAATCTCGCTGCTCTCCGCCGCCTCAATCCTCAAAGCCATCGACCACAAACGCTACCAGGTCGTTCCCATTGCCATCGACAAGCAGGGCCGCTGGCTCACCGGCGCACGGGCCCAGCGCCTGCTCCCCGGCCCAGTGTCCCCGAAGCCGATGCAGCTCAGCGCCTCGCAGGAAGACGCCTCCGAAGCCACCGCCGAGTTCGCGGCAGCAGCAGCCGTCCTGCGCAGTGGCGAGCCACTCAACATCCCGCAGCATCCGCGGCGGCGTGCCACGGATTCTCTTCAAATCAGCGCCAGCACAGAGCTGGCGCAACCCGGCAACCCACTCACCGCCGAGCTTGATCTCGTCTTTCCCGTGCTGCACGGCACCTTCGGAGAGGATGGCACCATCCAGGGCCTCTTCGAACTGGTAGACATCGCCTACGTCGGCTCCGGTGTCCTCGGCTCGGCCGCCGCCATGGATAAAGACGCCATGAAGCGGCTCTTCGCCGCCGCCGGCCTGCCCCAGACCCCGTACCTCACACTGCTGCGCAGTCAGTGGCGCGCCGACCCCAAACGCGCCATACGGCTCATTGAAAAGGACCTCGCTTATCCGCTCTTCGTCAAGCCCGCCAACCTCGGTTCCTCGGTTGGCATCTCCAAGATCCACGAACGCAGTGAGCTGGCCGCCGCCATAGACCTCGCCGCCAGGTACGACCGAAAGCTGGTGGTCGAGCAGGGTGTCGGAGGCCCAGGCGTCAAGCCGCGCGAGTTCGAGGTTGCCGTCCTGGGCAACGATGAGCCCGTGGCTTCGGTGGTTGGCGAGATCGTCCCCAATCGCGAGTTTTACGACTACGAGTCAAAGTACGCTGACGCGCCGGAAGACCCCTCCATCCCCATCATCCCCGCCAAACTCTCCAAGGCTGAAGCGGAGCGTATCCGCGCAATAGCCCTGGCCGCCTTCCGTGCCTGCGATTGCGCGGGCCTCGCCCGTGTCGACTTCCTGATGGAACCGGCCCGCGACGGCAAAGGCCGCAAGGTCCGCAAGCCGCGCATCTTCGTCAGCGAGATCAATACCATGCCCGGATTTACCAGCGTCTCCATGTACCCCAAGCTCTGGCAGGCCAGCGGCATCCCGTACAGAAATCTGATCGACCGGCTCATCGCACTCGCCCTCGAACGCCACCGAGAGAAGCAGCAAACCCGCTTCACCCTCAGCTGATCTGGCCTCGCAAGGTTAGCCCGCAAGTTCTAAGATCGAAGTGCAGACAGTACAGTCCATACAAACCGATCCGGAGGAGACCCTTTGATCAAGAAAGTGCTTTTTACCCTGTTGCAGTTTGTTCTCTTCCTGCTCGCGTATGTGGCGGGCATTATCCTGCCCATCTTTCGCCTCATTCCTTCGCACATCATGAAGTGGGCCGACGGCACTCGCGGGTTTGAGTGGGACGGCATTCTCCTGATGCTTGCCCTCTTTGCCCTGATCCTCCTGATTGAGGCTGCGCGAAAGCGCCTGCGCTCTGCCGCCCCATGGACCGCGCTGGCATTGTTCCTGGCCATTGGCGCTGGCCTTGCGATAAAGCTGGGCGTCACGGATCTGCCGCATTAAACTGCGATGCGGCCCGGTATTCCGTCGGACAGGTTACCCCAGCATCTGAACCGGGCGCAGCTTCATATGGCCCCCCAACAGACATTTTTACGAGTGCCCATCCCAGGTCAGCTTCAGTCCGCTGAACGGGTGCGCAGAATGAATCCACAGCCCACTCATCTCTGTTTGTTAGACTGTCAGTAGAGAGTCGGCAGTCACCACAATGCGACCGTCTCCAGGGCAATCCCATCCAATAGTCAGGTTCTACCCCGGCATGGATACTGGCGTTCCACCCGCTCAGGCCGCGAATCCGGATATCGAAGTATTTAAAGGACGATTCCCGTATGAGTCTCGCTGCCTCCAACCCCCGCGTTCCCAATGTAAATAGTCCCGATCTTGCCGCGCGTCGAATCGCCTATTTCTCCATGGAGATCGCTCTCTCCAAGGCGCTGCCAACATACTCCGGGGGGCTTGGAATGCTCGCTGGAGATACCCTGCGCGCCGCCGCCGACATGGCCGCGCCCATGGTTGCAGTCTCGCTGGTGCATCGACGCGGATACTTCCGCCAGCACCTGGACGCGGTCGGCCAGCAGACCGAGTCCGATGTGGCTTGGTCGCCAGAGTCCACTCTGCCCAGTGCGCAGCGCGTGGTCTCCATCTCCATGCAGGGCCGTAAGATCTCAATCTGCGCCTGGCGCTTCGATGTCATCGGCGACGCCGGGCACATCATCCCGGTCTTTCTGCTGGACACCGATATTGAGGGCAACGACCTCTTCGACCGCCGCCTCACCGACTACCTTTACGGAGGTGACACCTACTATCGCCTCTGTCAGGAGACGGTGCTCGGTCTCGGCGGTGTCGCCCTGCTGCGCGCGCTCGGCGTCGAGCCAGAGGTCTTCCACATGAACGAGGGGCACGCCGCCCTGCTCGGCATTGGCCTGCTGGAGGAGCGCCTCGGTGCTGCACCCCTGGGACAGGCCACCGAGCAGGATGTCGCCGCCATCGCCCAGCGCTGCATCTTCACCACCCATACCCCTGTGCCAGCCGGACACGACCAGTTCGGTATCGATCAGATGTACGCCGTGCTTGGTGCCGAACGCGCAAGCACCATTGAGCGCTTCGGATGCCTGCACAATGCGCTGCTCAATATGACCTATCTGGCGCTGCGCTTCTCGCGTTACGTCAACGGCGTCTCCATGCAGCACGGCAAGGTCTCGCAGGAGATGTTCCCCGAGTACTGTGTCCACTCCATCACCAACGGCGTCCACGCGGCAACATGGATCTCAGAGCCGCTACAGGCCCTGCTCGACGCCGAAATCCCAGAGTGGAGGCGAGACAACCAGTACTTCCGCTCCGTCTATGGCGTCTCGCTCACTAAGATCGCGGACTGCCATGTCAAGACCAAGCAGCTCCTGCTCGATGACGTGGCCCGGCGTACCGGACAGCAATTCAATCCCAGAGTCCTCACCCTCGGTTTCGCCCGCCGTGTGGCAACCTACAAACGAGCTAGTCTGCTCTTCTCCGACCCCAAGCGGCTGGCCAAGATCGCCAAGAAGATCGGCGGCCTGCAAATCCTCTTTGCCGGCAAGGCGCACCCGGCAGACTCTGCGGGCAAAAGCCTCATCCGCGAGGTCTTCGCCGCCGCCGCCAAACTGGAGGCCGCAGGCGTCAATATCCTCTACCTCGAAAACTACGACTGGGAGTTGGGCGCGCTGCTCACCCAGGGCGTCGACGTCTGGGTCAATACGCCGCGCCGTCCGTATGAGGCCTCTGGCACCTCTGGAATGAAGGCCGCGCTCAATGGAGTGCCCAGCCTCAGTGTGCTCGATGGCTGGTGGATCGAGGGATGCGCAGAGAACCTCACCGGATGGGCCATCGAGAAGACCGACGACGAAGAGGCCGAGGCCGCAAGCCTTTACGACAAGCTGGAGAACCTGATCGCGCCGCTCTACCAAAGACCCAGCGCATGGGCGCACATGCAGCAGCACTGCATCGGCATCAACGGAATCTTCTTCAACACCCACCGCATGTTGGGCCAGTACCTCTCCAACGCCTACTTCCCCCAGCTCACACCCGAGGAAGCGATCCAGGCTGGGATCGACTTGCAGGCCGCCGCCACAAAATCTCCAACCACTGCGCAATCCTCGGCCACCACTCAACCCCCTGCTGCCAGGCGCGGCAAGCCCCGCCGTGACGACGAAACCGACTCTACACTCGAAGAGACCACCCTCGCATAGCTAATCTATGAATTAGTCCCCGGTTGAATGGGGGAACTGTAGCCCCTCCGCAAGCGAAGGGTCTCTCCTTGCGTGTTGCGATCTTCTATATAGATAGAACTATTACTGTTTCTGAAAACAATCGCATCGAGGAAACGGTCCCTTATCGCAGACCGGCGTGAATCACCCGCACCTCGGGCATCTCCTGGTTCCAGTTCTCCGGCACCGTCTCGAAGGTCAGGCGGAATTCGCGGTCGTCACCCGGCTTCAGCGGCGCGGCGCTCACTGGCTCGGTGTCGATGTACGGCTCCTTCATGCGGATTAGCATCAGCGGCACCGTATCGATCTGCGGAGCGAATAGCACATCGTTGCGGAAGACCACCTGCACCGTAACCGCATCCACTGTGCGCTCGCCGGTGTTGCCGATGTGCCCATCCAGATACGTCAGCTTGCCGCCCGTCAGGTTCTCCGACTCGCTCATCGCAAACTGCGTGAGCGGAAGGCTGGCCGCATAGGCATCCGCGGGAAGCAGCGTATTAGGCGTGGCCACTGGCTTCTTCCGCCCAAGAAAGAAAATCGTGCCGACCAGTACCACCGCAATCAGCGCTGCCACGCTCCACGCCGCCATGGGAAACTCGCCGCGCTCCTTCGGCTCAGGTGCAAAGATCTGCCCTGCTCTGCCCTGCTCCCCCTGCATACCGCTACGGGACTCTTCCAGTTCGCTCATAAGCCGAGATTCTATACCCCACGATGGGGTCAGCAACATATCCCCCAAATGCTCGCCGAATGCCCCAAAAGGAGGATGTCAACTTAGTTACTGCTCAGCCTATGGTGATATCGTCGACTGTCCTTAGGGCAGACCGGATAAGGGGCGCGTCGAACGCAGAGCAACTGAAATCGATGCAATGTCGCGCGTAGGTCTGCGCGGCAGCGGGAGTTGTCTACCATGGCCGCTAATCCCACAGCCTGCCCCCCTACAGTCACTTCTATGGCTCCCTACCGCCGGGGTCTTGAACCCGTGCGCGCTCGCGTGACCGCCTGCCAACAACTCACCAACGACCAGATAATTCAGGCATTTGAGGAGGCCCGACACGCAGCCGATGGGGTGCACCCGCCACCCGTTACCAGCACTCCCCACCCGGGCGACATCCTCTATTGGGTCACTTGCCTCGGTGGTGCATGCCTGCTCCTCATCGAAGTAACACTCTAATCCGCTACGATCAGGCAAAGCTAGCCCGCTTCACACTCTGCCGGAAGTCCTTGCCATGCATCTCCACCGCAACGCACATCTCCTGCAACCGCGAGCGCATCCGTTCGCCGATCCGGTCGCCCAGCGTCTCCTCGCGCATGGCCCGCTCGGCGTCCTCCTGCTCGGCGCTCTTCTTTCCCGTCCTGCGGCCAGGCGTCGCCCCCAGCGCCTCTGCGTTCGCGTAATTCGTTGTAATAATCGTCGTCCGCCGGTCGTTATAGCGACTGTTCAGGATGTGTGCCACCGTGTCCCACACCCAGTCGCTCGGCTTGGACGCGCCCAGCTCGTCCAGCACCAGCACCTCCGCCTCGAAGACTGGCCGCAACACCTCCAGCTCGGTCGCCGCAACCCTCTGGTTGTAGCTGTTCTGCACCTCCTTCAGCAGCTCCCGATAGTCGCAGAAGAGACCATGCACTCCGCGTTCCTGTAGCAACTCCCGAAGAATGCCGACCGCGAGATGCGTCTTCCCAACCCCCGCCGTCCCAACCAGCAGCAGCCCCCGTCCGTCGGTCTCCATCGGATAGCCTTCGACAAATCTCCGGGCCATCATCCGCGCCGTCGCCAGCGTCTTGTCGGCACCGGGAAAGTCGGTGTCGAAGTTCTCCAGCGTGCAGTTCTCATAGCGCCGAGGAATCATCGCGCGCTCCAGCATCCGCTCGGCCCGCCTCGCCAAGCGGCACTCACACGGACGCGCCACCTGCCGCCCGTCCTCCTCCACAATGCACAGCCCCGACCCCTCGCACAATCCGCAAATCTCACCCATCGCTCTACCAGTCCCGCCTTCAACCTTCCAAGTATCGCCCATCCTCCGCCACCTGAATCGAATTACTGCATGTGGGAATCCAAGGCATAGAGAGGAAAGTAAGACATGGAATGTAGATGCCAGAAAAGCATGGAGAATCGATCCCAGCCGGACATGATAAACTTAACCTTGCTGGACATCCTGCCATCGTGCCCCCCAGTCTTCCAGAATCGGAAATAGACCGGGGCTCTGTGGGCTCCCGCGACAGGCCGATCGATGTGACGGTGCTTTCCCCCGTTGCAAGCGAACCGCGAGCCGACAGGCAACTTCGAGCGAAAAGAGAGAGATTCATGCCTAAAGAAGGAATTCATCCGAAGTACGAGATCCTCCATGTTAAGTGCGCCTGCGG
>Ga0364860_10281_pt2 | contig 36055 bp, 21 predicted proteins | sample ExccelAu500001D4_FD_206916 | JGI IMG/M metagenome (GOLD analysis project Ga0364860, IMG submission 206916) | Enriched cells from Trout Bog Lake Hypolimnion, Wisconsin, USA - BchlTB.Aug20.5000.01 .D4 | ecosystem: Environmental > Aquatic > Freshwater > Lake > Hypolimnion/Profundal zone | place: USA...
GTTGGTTTAGTCCGCCAGCCGGCGGATGACAGGGTAGCGGTCACTGGTTCTTTATTTAATATTTTTTTGAAGGGTTGTTAGCTCAGTTGGTTTAGTCCGCCAGCCGGCGGATGACAGGGTAGCGGTCACTGGTTCTTTATTTAATATTTTTTTGAAGGGTTGTTAGCTCAGTTGGTTTAGAGCATTACCTTGACAGGGTAGGGGTCACTGGTTCGAATCCAGTACAACCCACTTCACACTAATAAAATGTATTACACATACGTTTTATATTCACGGGAATTCAATAAAATCTATATTGGGTTCTCTTCAGATCTGACCAATCGCCTGTTAGCCCATAACGACAGTAGTAATTCGGGCTGGAGTTCGAGATATCAGCCATGGGAGATCCTATACTCAGAGGAGCATCCCACCAAATCTGAAGCCATGAAACGTGAAAAGCAGCTAAAAACATACAAAGGACGCGAATTTATTCATAAAATGGTCAAGGATAAAATAACCCCTCCCCTCCTTTAGTTGTTAGCTCAGTTGGTTTAGTCCGCCAGCCGGCGGATGACAGGGTAGGGGTGGCGTGTCCGCCAGACGGCGGATTCGAATCCTGTACAACCCACTTCACAAAGATAATCACAGGGTAGGGGTGGCGAGTCCTGTACAACCCACTTCATTTACGAATAAAATGTATTACACGTACGTTTTATATTCACGGGAATTCAATAAAATCTATATTGGGTTCTCTTCAGATCTGACCAATCGCCTGTTAGCCCATAACGACAGTAGTAATTCGGGCTGGAGTTCGAGATATCAGCCATGGGAGATCCTATACTCAGAGGAGCATCCCACCAAATCTGAAGCCATGAAACGTGAAAAGCAGCTAAAAACATACAAAGGACGCGAATTTATTCATAAAATGGTCAAGGATAAAATAACCCCTCCCCTCCTTTAGTTGTTAGCTCAGTTGGTTTAGTCCGCCAGCCGGCGGATGACAGGGTAGGGGTGGCGTGTCCGCCAGACGGCGGATTCGAATCCAGTACAACCCACTTCACAAAGATAATCACAGGGTAGGGGTGGCGAGTCCTGTACAACCCACTTCATTTGCGAATAAAATGTATTACACGTACGTTTTATATTCTCGCGGATTCGATAAAATTTATGTTGGATTTACTTCGGATCTGACCAATCGTACAACTTCATCGGGATAGTCACTTGCATTGCCCACTGACCAAAAGTCGGGCTCGGACTGTTAGCGTTACATTGCCCGCTGACACCATTACATTAACCATTGACAGCTTCAGGATAGTCCGGGTCCGATTTGTTCAGGTCCTGAACAAGTCGGGCTCGGACTAGGTCAAGTAGCAATGTCAGTTTTCAATCCAGCAATATTCGCTGACACTGTAACAATGTCAGTTTACAGCATTACAATGCCCGCCGAAATTGTTACATTGTACGCTGACGCCATTACAATGCCCGCTGACACTTAAACATAGAGGTATGACAATTGAACATAGAGGATATACATTTCTCATTCGTAAGGTGGTGATATGTAGTCTTTGACCATATCTACAACAGCGTTGATATCCCCTTAAATAAGACTCATTTTATTTGTAAAAAAGTGGTTGCTTTTATCAAATATGAAGGCATAACCCAAAGCTATTTCTGTCGTTAAACGTTTATGACGGATTTGTTTTTGAATAAACGACAATTGAACAAATGGAATTTGCATTGGCAATTCTGAGAAAGCGGGTCGCCACCTCCCTATCCAAAACCTCTGCCGACAATATCGAAAGTACATTTTCGGCACAGGAGAAGTAGCTTATAGATAAGATTGATGTGTTGATGTTACTTTTTCAGGATAGCCAACCCAATTTCTATAAGGCCTACAAAAATGCCCGGGCCATTGTAAATTACACAGGATGCGGGAAGGACGCGGTTAAGGAGACTATTGCGGAGGTTAATGAATAAGCAATTTAATGTCAGAACCGGGATTGGAGCAAAGAATGTCTTAACCGGGATTGAAGCAGATTAATCAGATTGAGCAGAGTAAAAAAATCTGAGAAATCTGCTTAATCAGCTAAATCCAGGTTAAGACTTTTTTTGAATTTCGTATTGATGAGTCTTTTAATCTCGAGGCTTTTACTTCCAAAATTAATCAGCAATCCCACTTCAATATGGTATGCCTCTAAATAATTGATTGCCTGAGCAAGATGGACATCTTCGAGTTTAATAACGGCTTTAAGTTCAACCGACACGACTTCTTCAACCAGGAAATCTACCCTACGTTTACCGATTTGCTCATTCCTGTAAATAATTGGCATATCAAACTCCCGCTTAAAACTTAAATTAAAATAAGGCATCTCCATCTCCAAGGCTCTTTGGTAAATCACCTCCTGGAAACCATTCCCGAGTACTTTATGGACCTGCATCGCCGCTCCAATAACCCTGCCTGTAATTTCTTTGTACTTATACTCTTCCATGACATTAAGGATAAAGTTTCCTTAAAATACAAAAAATAAACGAAAAAGGGAAGTCCGGACCGGGATTGAAGCAGATTAATCAGATTGAGCAGCGCCTAAAAATCTGAGAAATCAGCTTAATCCAGGTTGAGACTTTTTTTGGTTTGCCAATTACGGATCAAACGTCACAATCAATGGTTTATGGTCGCCAGGCTTTGTCCAGGTTTCATGGGCACTTACCTCTAAGTTTGATTGTTTGGTTATGAGATTTGCAAAGGCAAAACAAAAATCAATATGTGTGGGTTGGAATCTATTAAAGTCATGAAATCCAACTGCTTAAAACAGATTTAGTTACCCAAAATTCCTTACTGCATTTTCATTCACCTCATCAATAATCCGGACAATCTTTCCCACCTGGACCTCATCAAATACACCGGTAATCCCCTGGTCATTGATGTTTGTAAATGGAGGTTCAAACAACATCATTTTATCAATGGTTCCATTTTTGGCAAGGAAACTAATAATGTTGTTGATGAATGTAATCTGATCGGCCGACAGATTGCCTGATTGAATAAACCCGGAGAAGAGTTGATTTGCCGCTGCTTTATCCAATCCGAGCAGGCTCCTTATAAATTTGCCTAATGGCAATTCCCCATATTCTTTTCGGTAATCAGCTTCTGTTCCCAAATCGCCTTCGAAAAGCATTTTCTCAAGAAGATTGAGTTCATAATGAGTAATCGGAATGTTATTCTGGATCTTATGGATAACCAGGTAGTCCTTGTTTTTTCGGACATAGCTTTCAACGCGGTCGCGATAACTTTGCAGGCTTGTGTAAACAGGAATCAGTTCAACCTCTCCGGCCTTCCCTAAAGTATCTTCAAAACTCGTATAGACACTTTGCTGTTGATCGGTGTCAATAAATTTGATCAACTCCCTGAGGTCACGCCGGACTTTTTCTAAATGTGTGAGGGAAATGTTCTGCCAGAATTCATCCGTTTGGACTGCCTTGATGGTTGCCAGTTGTTGATTGACTGCCGGAATATTCTTTTTCTTCATCAGCAGCTTACCCACAGTGCTAATCTTCCCAATTAGATTTACCTGATTACTGTTTTTAAGAAGTAAAGCCAGCTGGAGGTTAAGAACAATCAGGTCAAACCGTTTTGCGGCTTCATCGTCGTTATCCGCTATAGCAGGTAAGATGGAGATATGATTGCAAATATCGGCAAAGTCACCCTTGCTGATGTTTTCCCATCTGTTCCGATGCGTAAACCGGTTGACTAACCGTAATTCCTTACGGACGACAAACCGATTATGATCAAGCGTTGCGATCAAATGGTGTAGTTCATCCATATAGAGAATCGAGAGTTGAAGATCTTCTTTGGTCGGGCTCTCCATGGAACGCAGCTCCAAGGCAATTTCAAGTTTGGTTTCAAAGAGTTGTTGTGAAAGCGACTTTGAAGTTGTTGGAATTAGCCCCTGGGGGAATTCATTGAAGAATTCAAAGTTTTCGCAAAAATCGAAGATCAGGAAGAATTCTTTGTCTTGTCCGGGTCCGAACAGGTTTGGACATAATCGTGTACCCCTGCCGATCATTTGCCAAAATTTGGTTGCCGATTTAACAGGCTTGAAAAATACCAGATTGACAACCCTCGGAGCATCCACCCCCGTATCAAGCATATCCACTGAAACTGCGATATGTGGCTCAACCTCTTCAGCCTGCAAACAAAACAGTTCCAGCAAACTCTGAGCTTTTGTCTCGTAATTATCAATTACACGCAGGAATTTACCGCTATATTCGGGATAGTTTTTATTAAACCGTTCTTCGATAAACAGTGCATGTTTGTGATTGCGGGCAAACAGGATACTCTTTCCCAGCTTGTCACCACCCTGAGTTTTGAGACCATTCGTCATCAGGTAATCAAGCACCTTGTCGACCGTGTCGGTATTAAAAAGCCAGGAGTTTAACGCATTGCTGTCGATCTCCTCTGCGGCTTCTCCGGTTGTTGGATCTCCAAACTTTTCTTCGTACTCGGCTTTCTCTGCCTCTGACAGGTCATTATATTTCACCCCTTCGCGCGGGAATTTTATCGGGACTGAAAAAGACCTGGGAGGAACCAGGTAATGATCCTGTACCGCCTGGGTCAATTCATAGGAAAACGTAGGATTATTGTCCTCAATTTCAAATAGCCCATACGTATTGTGATCGATCTCCGTTTTTGGGGTTGCAGTGAGGCCAATAAGCAGGGTGTCGAAATAATCAAAGATCGCCTTATATTTCTGGTAAACCGAGCGGTGCGCCTCATCAATAATGATCAGGTCAAAATGTCCGGGGCCATAGAATCTTCCGTTGGAATCTTTCAGACTATCAATCTTATTCATGATTGTCGGATAGGTTGAGAACACCAGGCGGGTCCCATTATCCTCCTTCTCTTTAGTCAGGTCGATCGCTGAAAGGTTCGGCAAATGCTCTTTAAATGCGTTCTTAGCCTGGGTGACCAGTGCATTTCGGTCAGCGAGAAACAATACCCGCTTAACCCAGTTGCATTTGGTAAGCATATCGACAATAGCAGCCGAAACCCGTGTCTTCCCGCTTCCTGTTGCCATAACCAGCAAGGCTTTACGGCCTTTCCCCTTTAATCTATGGTCATGTGTGGCAACCAGCGCTTCAGCAACACGTTGTATTGCTTCCAATTGATAGGGCCTGCCAACGATTTCGGTATTCACCTTAAAACCCCGCAATTCCAGCCGAGAATTTCTCCTGTCAATGCAAAGCTGAAGTTCATTTTTGGTATAGAACCCCGCAATATTCCGCTCTGTATAAAAAGTGTCGTCCCAGATATTGGTTTCAAATCCATTGGTATAAAAGATCACAGGTCGTTGACCGGTCATTTTTTCAAGACAGTTAGCATATAACTCAGCTTGGTGCCTCCCTTTGTGGACATCCTCCATCGTCTTTTTTGCCTCAACAACAGCCAATGGTAATCCGTTATCGCCCCAAAGTACATAATCAGCAAATCCGATTCCTGTTGGATTCGTTGATAAAGGCATTCCCGTGACTTCAAATTCCAATTCCCTTCCTAACCGTAAAACCTCCCAACCCGCCTCTTTCAGAAGCAAATCGATATAGATCTTACGCGTAACCGATTCCGGAATTAATTCCGGGATTGCCTTATTTTGATCCGAAACTTTGTTTCTTTCCTCTTTTCGTGCGGAGACTAATTCTTTCTGCTTTTCAAGTTGAAGTTTAAGCAATTCATTTTCCTTGAAAAGCTCCTCCGTTTTTAACCGTTCCTGCTTCAGCTTTTCAGACTGATCGGATAGTTCACCTGCAATTTTTGTAAGTTCTGCGAGTGTTTTGTCCTTCACTTTTCCGTCAGGAATCAGGGTCTCATCAAATGGTGGAATAGCCGGATTTGCCTCGCTGTAGTATTTACTCATGAACGAGAGGAACCGAAAAAGACTTTTCAGCGAAACTATTGACTCATTCTGACTGACACTTTTCCCATGAGCTGCATTGTTGCCGTTTAAACGAACCACATTGATTTCACGAAACATCCCTGGTGGAAGAAGATTCCTGAACCCATTATCGTGGAGTAATGAAGAAAGGTTGGTATCGTAAGGAAGTGTAAGTGACGAATCGTTTAAATACAGCCAGTTAACGCCCTTCTCCAGGGCGCTTCGACAGAGCAGGGCGCAATATCTGGGCTGCTTAATGGCGCTTTGTTCAGCTTCGGCTGCATCACTAAAGATGGCTGGAAATTCAGGTTGAAGGAAGCTGAAATTACTCATAAAATTAATGTTGGTCCGGGGTTTAAGGCGCGATGAAGGTAAAGATGAATTTTGTTAAATACAATAGGTGTTATTAAAGCAGATAATTTTCATCAAAATCGATTTTATGTTCTTTTAACAATTTGATATATTCATCTTTAAAGTTGATTTTTCGATGATGTTGCTTCTGATTTTTTACGTAGTTAATCAGATTATCTTTTGCTGAAATGGCATAGGTGAAAGCGCCATATCCATCCTGCCATCCATCGAAATGTGGAAAAATGTTTTCATTTTTTATCAAATCGGAGGATGCCAGCTTAATATCTTTGATCAACAAGGCAGGGGCAACCATTGGGTGAATGTGAGTTACGATATGAAGGTGGTTTTCGGTGCCGTTAATCCGATATAAGTGGCAATTTTTGGTTTTTAGTATTCCCCAGATAAACCGGTAGAGTTTCTCCTGATTATTTTCGGACATCGTATCTTCTCTGTTTTTGGTTGTAAAAACTAATTGATAGAGGATTTGTGTGTATGTGCTCATCTTATCATGGTTTTGTTGAACCCTTTCCGGGTTCCGATTGCGGATGTTTTTTACCCATTGTTCCATACAGGGTTATTCATGTTTAGGAGTTGTTTTACCCTGCATTCCATACAGGGTTATTCACGTTCAATCCCTTCGGGATTATGCTTACCCACTGTTCCATACAGGGTTATTCATGTTTAGGAGTTGTTTTACCCTGCATTCCATACAGGGTTATTCATGTTCAATCCCTTCGGGATTATGCTTACCCAGTTTTCCATACGGGGTTATTCACGTTTAGGAGTTGTTTTACCCTGCATTCCATACAGGGTTATTCACGTTCAATCCCTTCGGGATTATGCTTACCCAGTGTTCCGTGCGGGGTTATTCATGTTCAATCCCTTCGGGATTTTGTCGGCGTATGATGGATCATGATTCAAGATTAACCACAACGTGGTTCAACATGAATAGCCCCGTATCGCATGCGGGGCATTGATCACGGACACATCCCCGGAACCCGGAAAGGGTTCAACCGTTGCATATTATTAATTAAAGATAAACCTTTCCATTCAATTTTACATTCAATTCAGAAAGAATTTTAAAGCCGTTTGTTGAACCCTTTCCGGGGTCCGATTGCGGATGTTTTTTACCCATTGTTCCATACTGGATTATTCACGTTCGGGAGTTGTTTTACCCTGCATTCCATACAGGGTTATTCACGTTCAATCCCTTCGGGATTATGCTTACCCACTGTTCCATACAGGGTTATTCATGTTTAGGAGTTGTTTTACCCTGCATTCCATACAGGGTTATTCATGTTCAGGAGTTGTTTTACCCTGCATTCCATACAGGGTTATTCATGTTCAGGAGTTGTTTACCCTGCATTCCATACAGGGTTATTCACGTTCAGGAGTTGTTTTACCCTGCATTCCATACAGGGTTATTCACGTTCAATCCCTTCGGGATTATGCTTACCCAGTGTTCCGTACGGGGTTATTCATGTTCAGGAGTTGTTTACCCTGCATTCCATACAGGGTTATTCATGTTCAGGAGTTGTTTTACCCTGCATTCCATACAGGGTTATTCACGTTCAATCCCTTCGGGATTATGCTTACCCACTGTTCCGTACAGGGTTATTCATGTTTAGGAGTTGTTTTACCCTGCATTCCATAAAGGGTTATTCACGTTCAATCCCTTCGGGATTATGCTTACCCACTGTTCCATACAGGGTTATTCACGTTCAATCCCTTCGGGATTTTGTCGGCGTATGATTGATCATGATTCAAGATTAACCACAACGTGGTTCAACGTGAATAGCCCCGTATCGCATGCGGGGCATTGATCACGGACACATCCCCGGAACCCGGAAAGGGTTTAACCGTTGCATTTTTTGAGCCTGACATAAATCGGGGTAGAGTGAGGGTCGGACCCGAAGTCCGGCTCTCACCCTACTCCACCAACTCCCCTTTAAACGCCCGCTGCAGCAGGCTGTTAAATAAATCTTCGGCTTTTTGCAGGCTGACCTGGGCTTGCTGCTTTTGCGCTTCAATCAATTGAGCACGTTCGGCAAATTTATTTTGGAGTTCAATTGGTGGAACTGGAATTTCTATTTTCCTCATAATGCCCACATTTACTATATCCATTGTTCCACCTCGCGACTGATTTTTCATTTGTATTTCAGCACCTGAGTTTTGCAGCAATAATTTAAGGAAATCTGGTCTGATAATATTTCGGTTTGGTGATATTTTCATAAGTCGAGGATTTATTATACCTGGTTCAAAGTTTTCAGGAACTACCGAAATCTTTCCATAAGTACCAACCAATGAAATAAGTACATCTCCTTCGCTTACTTTACAATTCTCTAATTCTTTATATTTTTTTTCATCTATATAATAATCGCCAAAGCTCAGATCATCTTTGATAACTTGTTCTTGACCATATATTTTATATCCTTTCTCCACATAAAATTCTTTCTTTAAGGAAGAACCAAATGGACCTGCTTTAATGCTATGCTTTTTATTATTCGAAACCTCCTCAACTAGCATAACTTTCCACCCTTTAGGATTTGTCCATGTGTCCCCAAAAATCTCCAAAAACAGCGATTGGGCGAGTTGGTCGTATTTGTCGATCAGAGCTTTGGTTTTTTGCCGGTACGCATCGGCTGCATCCAATATGGCCGCTATCTTTTTTTGGGTGGGGAGAGGGGGAAGGGGGATTTGAATTTCTTCTATATATCTATTGAGTTGCAAGTTGATAATTCCAGTCGTCTTATTTTGAAAACTATTTGTACCCCCTAATTTGTGATTACAGAATAAAATATAATGCAAATATTTTGGGTAAATTTTATTTGTTTTTGGTCTTAAAATCGAAGTAAAATTATTGCATAAATATGTATCGACTTCATCGAAATATACGACTCGTCCGACAGGTTGATTTGGACTTCCTCCTGATTTTTCGATAATAATATCACCAGGAATTAACTTTTTGGATTCAACCTTTCTATGATCAATATCTCTTGTAACAACTTCATTAAGATTAAGGTATCCTTCATTTGTAAAGTTGGTAGATCGTAATACTTTAATATTTCCGCCATCATTGCCCCATTCTCCAGAAATTGGCTTTTCAATAACATTTGAAATTACTGTTTTCATCCTAGAAGTTCCTCCAATTTCTTGAATGCTTCAGTGCGATCTGCATCTAGCTGTTTTATATCTTTCAGGATGATTGCTGGTGAATCGTAAACTACTTCTTCGTGAACAGTCTCTTTGTAGCGATTGATGCTCAGATCCCAATCGTTGGATTTGATTTCGGAGAACGGGACGAGGAAGGACTGCTCCGTGCGGCTTCGGTTCCGCTCAGCTACCGGGTTGCTGTAACGGGTGATAATATCCTGAATATCATTGGCGGCAATCGGATTGCGCTTGTCGTCGAGCGAAAAGCCGTCAGCCTGCATATCGTAAAACCATACGTGGTCGGTTCCGCCCGAGTTGGTTTTCGTAAACAGTAGTATAGCGGTACTCACTCCCGCATACGGTTTAAACACCCCGCTGGGCATCGAAATCACGGCCTGTAACCGCTGGTTTTCGACGAGCTCCTGCCGTATCTGTTGGTGGGCATTCGAGGAACCGAACATCACGCCATCGGGAACAATCACTGCACAACGGCCACCGGTTTTGAGCGCACGCAGCATGAGGCCGAGGAAAAGGAGTTCGGTCTTTTTGGTTTTCACCCGCTTCAGGATACCGCTTTCCACCGAGTCGTAATCGAGGCTCCCTTTAAACGGAGGATTGGCCAGAATCAGCGAATATTTGTCGGTCATGCCGATGTTCGATTCGCTCAGGGCATCTTTGCTCACGAGGTTCGGGTGCTCAATGCCGTGCAACTGCAAATTCATGGCGGCAATGCGCATCATCGTGGCATCAAACTCGGCACCGGTAAACATTTTGGTATTGTAATGGTCGCGGAAAGAGGCATCCATAAACCAGTCGGCATGGTATTGATGAACGTATTCTCCGGCAGCTACGAGGAAGCCCGCTGTGCCGCAAGCCGGGTCGCAAATGGTATCGTCCTTCTGCGGTTTTACCATTTCGACCATCATTTTAATGATGTGGCGCGGGGTGCGGAATTGTCCATTGGTACCCGCCGTAGCCGTTTTCGAAAGGAGGTATTCGTACAGGTCGCCTTTGGTATCGCGGTCTTCCATTTTAATCTTGTCGATCTGCTGCACCACCATGTCGAGCAACCTCGGCGTAGGGATCATAAAGGTCGCACCCCGCATAAAACCGGCAAATATGGAACCTTTTGCCCCCACATTCTTCATAAAATCGAACACCCCGTTTTCCTTCTGAAACAGTCGGTACATGGTTTCAGGATCGTTATTCCGGAAGCTGCTCCAGCGCAATGGCTTTTCGTCGTCCGAATATACCGGATCTTTAATGGCTATCCCCACGAGGTTGGCTTGTTTCTCTTTGAGGAGCTGGATCTCGTCGAGCCGGCGAATAAAAAGGAGGTAGGTGAACTGTTCGATAACTGTCAGGGGGTTAGCAATCCCCCCTGTCCAGAAGTCGGTCCATATCTTGTCAATCTGTGATTTTAATTCGCCTGTTATCATTCGTTTTTGAGTCAGGTTTAATAATGGGTTCGAATTTACGAAGATTAATTTCCATTTCCTCCGATTTTGAGCAACCTTCCGGACCAAAAAAATCACCTTCTCTCTTCCCGCTAATTACAACCTGTCATTGCGGGGAGCGACTCTGAACAAAATGTTCCGGAGGAACCTGGTACTTCTATTGTGACGAAGCAATCTTATGATTGAAATAGTCACATCTTTGCTGCCGTCAATAAGAGTGTCCTCCTTGAAATCAGGAAAAAAATTGTACCTTTCTATTCGTTATATTTTTAAATTTGACGGATTGAATGGGGAAAAATACTGATCCCTTTCATCCGGGAAATCAAATCTCAAAATCGTATGATCTATGAAAATATTTCATCTTAGGAATATTTCGCTGGGACTCTTGTTCGGGTTATCCGGACTCTTCTCATTTTCCCGGACAACACCGCCCGGGAATCAAATCAGAATGTATAACTATCCGATGAACCCACGGGAGCATCCTGATGATCTTCGCAGGTTTGTTAAACCGCCGGATGCCTCAACTTTTGGCAATCAGATCCAGTTTATGGCATTGCGCGGGCTGGAAGGGGACTATAAAAAATCCCTCGATACCTATACCCTCAAATATGACCTTGGCAATTTCATATGGCCCTCATACCCGCTGATTTACCAGGCAAACCTGCCTGAGGTCCTGAACGAGTTGAAAAAGAGAAATTTATATCTCTTCGATTTATGGGGGTATGTTCCAGGCTCCGGCCCCGGAGGTTACTGGCAACAATTTGAGGTTCCGCAGAAAGCGCTCAACCTGTTTGAAAAAGAGCTTGGAAACCGTTGGATGGGAATGGATAACGGCGAACAGGATGGCCGGTACGTCGGAGGATTTGCCAGCCAGATGATAGCCCCGGGAAGCAGCAGAGAGGAACAATACCTGAACTTTCAAAACCATTTTCAGGGGCTGACAGACCGGCTTGGAAACAAGATGTCGGCCCTGGTTTCCTTGAATTTTGGTCACTATTTTCTGAAAGAGGGGGTTTACACGATGATTGGAGCCGAAACTGCCCAGGGGTTGCCAAATGCCCAGGTTTACTACTCTTTTCTTCGAGGAGCAGGGAAACAGTATGGAGTACCCTGGTTTGGAAATGCCTCGGTATGGAACCGGTGGGGATGGAAGAACTATTCAGGCATCACCAGTGATAATGGGGGCGACAGGAAAGGGACCAGCCTAAGCCTCCTCAAAAGATTGATTTATAGCCACATCATGTATAATTGCGTGGCCGTAGGCTTCGAGGCCTCCTACCTTGATAAAAAGGAAGAGCTGAGTCCGATCGGCAAAATACAGCAGTCGGCAAATAAATGGGTAAAGAAATATGGCAATCCGGGTAACCTCTACACACCAGTTGCCGTAATGACCGATTTCTTTTCGGGATGGACATTCCCAAGACATCTCTATTCCGGAAATATTTATCGTGTTTGGGGCAACCTACCCTATGAAGAAGGCGATTATTTAACCGACAATATTTTCAATTTGTTTTATCCCGGATACCAGGATGCTTCCTATTTCCATGACGAAGCAGGATTTCTTTCACCCACCCCTTTTGGTGATGTTGCAGACTGTATTCTAAGCGATTGCCCGTTATGGTTATTGCAGCACTACCCGATCCTGGTGATCGGCGGAAAATTAAAGGGGGGAAATGAGATAAAGGATAACCTGGAAAAATATGTGGAGCTTGGAGGCCACCTCATAATTACAGCCGGAAACCTTGAGAACATGCCCGATGGGATATCGGGGATCCATGCCGGCAAAGGAACTGTTTCCATTGACGCTAATGCAACAATATCTTACCACAGATCAACCGTTAAGGAATCCTCTCCTTTTAAGGTGAAGGAGATCATTTCAGCCGATAGCACCCAAACCATTGCGAATGTAAATGGCACAGCATTGGCTGTTGAACGTTCTGTGGGCTTAGGTAAAATAACTGTTTTTGCCTCCCCTTTCGGATTAGGCACTAAACCCGTAGATTTGCCAAAATCAGAGGTAGACCATCCATTAAAATCCCCATTCCCGTTACTGAATCATGTCCGGCAAATTCTGGATGACCTCATCAGCGAAAGTAAAATATTCAGCACCGATAATGGGCTCAGCCTGATAACCTGCTGCAAAAGCAAAGATGAATTTACGGTGGCCGTATGCAACAACAGCTGGCTGGAGAAGCCCTTAAAAATCATATCCAATGCAGGCAGAATCATCAGGACTACCGAACTCCCAATCGATTGCTCAGAGCAAAAAGCAGTTGGTTTTTTACCTGAAAATGTCAATCATCAAACCGGGAGGAATACCGGTAAAACGATTGCAGGGGGCGATATCCGGATTTTCAACCTCAAAATTGAAGGTAAGCACATCGGTGAGATCCCCCATATTCAACCATTGCCAAATCCTGTTAACAGGGGAGTGACTCTGCGAAATATCTCTTCCATCAAGAAGGAGATATTGCTTCGGCCTACCTTCTTTCAGCATTTCGACCGGGTCGTGATCGACTGGAAATACCTGCTGGAAAAGGAAAATTCAGTACTTGTCAATGAATCGGGTTGGATAAGCCGTCAGGGACTAAAACTGATTGTTGATTTTTCATCAGGAATAAATCTCTTTCCCGATTTGAGGCTGATAAACAATGATTCCCTCGAATATATCCGAAATATGGAAACCATTAAATCGGTGATCAGTAAAATGGCCCAGCTTGGTGCCGGCGACCTGGTTCTTTCCACCCACCGGATGGTTGAGAATAATTTTACACCGGTTCAATTTGATCTCTCTTTACAAAAAACCCTGAAGGAGATCTGTCAATATGCTGCAATAAATAAAATTAATGTCAGTTTGAGGATGGCTTCCGGGAGGGATACTGACAATCTTGGGCATATCTCTGCGATCGTAAAATCTGTAAATGAGCCGAATCTGTTTGTGTCTCCCTCAACGGCCCTGTTACTCGCAAAACCGGAGAAGCTTGGGGAAAACATCGAATTGCTGAAGAATCTGAAATTCCGGATTCTTCTTGTTGGCGCTCCTGAAAAGGATATTTACGGAACACTTTGGAACACGAACAAACCAATCTGCGATTTTCAGGATAAACAGGCTTTAAAACAGTTGCTGTCTACCAATCCCGAATGTGCCTTGTTGCTTGACGGCCTATATTCATCATCAGATGAGGAATATAAGGATATCACCTATCTAAATCAGAACAATTTTAATGCTCAGTAATTGATCCAATCATTATGAATCCTGCTAAATTAATCCTCATTTGTCTCCTTTTACTGGTATCGATATGCCAGGGTCAGAACCGGATCTCCGGCACCGCCTCCGGATTACAGTCAGCCATGATCTGGTCTTCATCCGTACCTGACGGGAAACAGAAATATGTCGCCTTCCGTAAAACCTTTGATCTTAATGAGGCACCTGCTAACGCTGCAAAGCTTCGGATATTTGCAGATTCGAGATACCTGCTCTGGATCAACGGGCAATATGTATTAAGAGGTCCCTGCAGGTTTAATCCGAAAAGAGCTGAATTTGACGTGGTCGATATTCGGACCTTTTTGAAAAAGGGGAAAAATGTTATGGTTGTTTTGGCTCATAATTACGGCAATGCTGTCAACGGGCATATTATGAAACATTCACCGGGGTTAACCGCTGACTTAAAAATATCGGGCAAAGAGATTATTCGGACCGACTCAACCTGGCGTTATAATGATCAGACCCGATACCGGGATTCTCCCGAATCGTGGAACACAGTTCCTGATGTGATAGACGCCCGCATCGATGCAGGTGACTGGATCTCTGCAGATTATAATGACTCCAAGTGGCTGTTTGCCAATTCAATCGATGGAGGCAATTGGGGAGAAATGTTTCCGCGCGAAATTCCGCTGGCAAAAGAAACGGAACTTAAGAACCTCAGGGTATTGCCTTCCCGCAAACTGCTAAGTTCAGCATTACCAATTGAACTTACATCAGGACAAGAGATCCTGGTTGATTTTGGACAAATGTCGATGGCTTATACCTCAATGGAACTGGATGGTGAAGCGGGAAGCCGGATAACGATGCAATATGCCCTGCGGTATAAAAACGGGAAACCTGCAGAAATGTACGGCGACGGGAATCACTATACGGCCCGGGCAGGCCTGCAGAATTTTATCACTACCGATCAATGGGGAAGTCACTACATGCTGGTGAAGTGCGATTCGGGACATGTCAAATTGCTTGGGATCAGGATTACCGACCGCCGATATCCTTTTAACCGGATCGGGAGCTTCAATTGCAGTGACAGTATCCTGACCCACCTTTGGAAGATGGCTCAAAACACAATTGAGGTAACCAGTGATGACGGTTACGGTTCTGACGCCCGCGAAAGAAATGAATGGATTCAGGATTCAGGAAAGGCAAGTTTTTCAACAACCCGGGTAGGATCTGCCGGTCCGGATAATGACGGAAAACCCGTTTATTCGGACCCACGTCTGCTGAAAAATATGTTACGCCATGCCGCGCAGTCACAATTGCCCAATGGCCAGCTCCTGGCAACATTTCCCACAGACCGGGGACCGGAAGATTGCCATTATATTATTGATGATTATTCATGCCAATGGTTCGAGGCCTTAAAAACCTATTACGAGGCTACCGGGGACAAGAAATTTGTCCGGGAAATGTGGCCTGCACTGATGGCTCAAATCAACTGGTTCCTGAATCACCGCACTCAACGGGGGTTGCTCCTCGCCCGTGAATACACCTCATTCGATAATCCTCTTGCGTACATCACCTGCGAAGGGGCAACGATCAATGCATTTTTCTATTCGGCCTTAAAGGCATCAGAATATCTTGCCGGAGTTTTAGGTGAGAGTCAAAAAATGGGGGAATTTAAAAAATCGGCCGCTGATCTTATGATTGTATTTAACAGGGAGTTTTGGAATGAACAGGAGAGTGTCTATAATTCGGCATTTTATAATGGAGCGGTTTATGCTCCAACGTCCCATGCCCAGCTGATCGCGTTGCACTATGGTCTTGTTCCCGGGAATAGGCTGGCATCAGTTCAGAAATGGTTTCTGAACAATTATAAAAATCCGGGAATTAAACATAGTTGTGCCAATCCAGATTTTGAGCAGATGGTAAATCAGAAGGACGGAATTGAGATGCCCGTTACCTATTTCTGGGTTTTCAGTCAGCTTTACCGGATGGACTCAGACAAACTGGACAGGGAAGCAATTCAGGAGATCCGCCGTCGCTGGACACCCATGGTTGTATTCCAGCAGGATGCCGGCACCCTGTGCGAATCGTTTACCGATGAAAAAGGGGAAGGAGCAAGCGAGTCCTGCCACAATTACGGTTCCGTTCCCGCTTTTTTTCTGAGCTCATACGTTCTGGGCGTGAGAACGGACGGACCTGTCTGGAAAAAGCAGATAGTAATAGAACCCCGGCTCGGTGATCTGACCAATGCCAGCGGTGTTGTGGTCACACAATCCGGACCGGTCACTGTATCCTGGAAACGGTCAGATCAAGGAAATCCATTGGAATATACGGTTAATATCCCATCCGGAATTCATGCCACGCTTCATCTGCCCAAATTATCGGAAAAACCGAACCTGACCATGAACGGGAAAGTTCTGATCAGCAACGGCGTACCTGCAAAAGGGATCCGTACGGAGGGCAGATGGATCATTATTCAAAATATCCCGCAGAATTGTTCCGGGAGATTGGATTAAATAGGATTCAACTGCTTTAATACGCTGGACCTGTTTGGACTATTAAATGTTATAACTTTAATTTTTTAGTTAAATAAATATCAGGCCCTTACGAATTATTCTGACGGTCCGTTCTGATCGCTGTCAGACTGGTATTTATTTCATTTTTGGCGGCCACAGAATGTCCCCGACTGGAATTCTTATTCCTGTATTATCTACCCTGGCCTTCTGACTTAAATTCATAGTGCCCGGACTTAAGCTCAAAAACTGCCTTTCCGCCTTCAAATCTGATAAACGTTACTCCTTTAGAAAACGAAGCATCTTTCCCTCCTTCAGCTATGTTTTGGGGATCAGGAGTGGGAAGATACAGGGTTGCCGAGGTGTTTACCGGGATGGTGACTGTATAGCTTAAAATTCCATTCTTCATTTGCCACCCGCTTTCAATCCGGCCATACATCGAGTCGTAATGCCCATTGGCAAAGGTCATCTGCCCCGTAGGATCGGGAGTTGGCTGAAGGAGAAAATGCTTAAACCCCGGCTCTCTTTCGTCACGCTGAATTCCGAGAGAATAATTAACCAACCATGCCCCAACCGCGCCAAAGGAGTAATGACTGAATGAATTCATGCTGTTGTTACCTCCAAATCCCTTTTCAACGGTATAGGAATTTAGCCGCTCCCAGATGGTTGTGGCACCCTGTTCTACCGAATAAAGCCAGGAGGGATAGGTTGTTTGCTGTAGAATGTGATAAGCAACATCGTTATTACCCTGATCGGAAAGCGCCTTACTGATCCACGCTGTTCCGATAAAGCCGGTCATCAGACTGAATTCAGGATGGGCCATGCCACTGTCATCGGTATTTCGCCGTTTTACCGCTGCGACAAGATTTTTTGCAGCATAAGGTATATTTTCAGGACTAAAGGCATTCAAAGCGAGCGGGACCGCATAGGATAACTGGTTATCAAATTCCTTTCCGATATTTGAGGCAGAAGCTTCATTTTTACCGGAGGGATTGTCTGTTGGCTTGTAATCTGTTGCTGCCTTGATGGTTTTGCGGGTATCGCTGCTGACATATGTTTTATTGAAGAATTCTTTCCGTTCATCCCTCCTTTTACTGAATGATTCAGCCTCTTCCGGCTTACCCAGAACCAGGGCAATTTTGGACATGATCTCGAGATCATAAAGATAATAAGCCTCCCAAAGTAGTGTATTGTCGTTTTTATCACCTTCCGGACTCAGCCAATCGCCCAGCGGTCCTTCATTCATTAATCCCGTATTTTGATCGATGCGGGTTTTGAGGTATGCAAGGTACTTTTTCATAGCCTCGTAATGTTCACTAATCATTACCTGATCGCCATATTGCTGGAACGATTCCCAGGCAACGGTGATGCCGGCACTACCCCAAAGGATTCCGCCAAAACCTCCGCCCAATGGAGCCACATCGGTAAACCGGCCATCCTCGCGCTGAACATCCGCCATTGCCAGCATATGACGTCTTAAAAACTGGGGGGCATTCGTGATATAGGAAGCTGTCCGGGAAAAAACCGAGATATCACCGTTCCAGCCCATTCGCTCATTCCTCTGCGGACAATCGGTCGGAATCGATAAAAAATTCCCTCGGGTTGACCAGGTGATGTTTTCCCATAATTTATTCACTTTGGGATTTGATGTCTTATAGGAGGAGGCCAATTCTTTCAGGGAACTGATTACCTCCCCTTTTATTGAGTTGATGGGCAATGGTTTATCGATCCCGGTAATCTCGATGAACCGATACCCATGGAACGTAAAACGGGGTTGGATCACCTCATCGCCACCCTTGAGAATATAGGTATCCTGTGCCAGGGCTCCACGGATATTCTCGAGCATAATCATCCCAACCTTCTTCCCATATTCAGGGAGATTGGGGTACTTTACTTCGGCATAGCGCATGGTGAGCTTCTTTCCGGCAATCCCGCTGGTAATCCTGATCTTCGGAACACCAACCATGTTCTGACCCATATCATAGACATATACCCCCGGACGAACCTCCTCCATACTTATTGCCTTCAGCTCTTTAACAATGCCGGCATTGCCGCCGAACTGACCCGTAAGCTCCATATTATCATAATTCAGGATTGGCGCCATTCCATTGGTTCCAATAGGATTCCGGTCCCGGAAACTTTTCCCTTCCAGTGGCACTTCTAACGCCTTTTTCCAATGCTGAACCTTATAACCTGCAGTATTCCAGCCTGAAATTAAAGATTCTCGGGATGCATCATATACCTCTCCCTGGAAAAAACTGCCATAAATGAGTGGTCCCTGATTATAATACGACCAATGTTCCGGATTAGTCGTTATAACCTGGGTTGAGCCATCCGAATAGGTAATAACCAATTTGGCAAGCAAGGATTGCCGGTCACCAAAGAAGTTCCAGTTCTGACCACTATAGGTGATATTTCCACTCCACCACCCTTCACCCAACAATGCCCCAATTGCATTCTTTCCCCCTCTGATCAGACCGGCCACATCATAGGTCTGGTACAAATGGGTCTTGTTATATTGCGTGAGACCCGGATTGAAATAGTCGTTTCCAACCCGTTTCCCATTGATGTATATTTCGTAAATGCCCCGGGCAGTAACGTACAATCTGGCTTTTGAGATCTTTTTAGCCTCAGGATTAAAGGTAGTCCGGAGCATTGGCATTGAGTTTCTGTCGGGACTGGCAATAATTAAAGATCCTTTTTCCCTTCCTTCGATCAAATAACCACGATCTGAAATTCTGAGTCCCAAATCCTTCCTATTTACGAATTGGGAAAAAATACCTGAATAGGTTTCCGGATCACCCAAATTCTCACCAAAAAGCTTGTTTGACGGACTGCGGAAATTCCGGATCTCAACATCGATGAAACTCGCTTTTTGACCCGGTTCAACCGAAAATCCGATATCTGCGACCATCGGAAAACTTATAAAATCCCCGCCACGACCTACCGGATTGAGGAAAATACCTGGTAAATTATTTTGGTTGTCAGGTGTGGTTAGTTTATGGGCATCATCTTTCCCGTCTATGAACAGGTTTGCAGATCCAAAGACCGATTCGCAGCAGATGTTGTGAGACAGATATTTATTCTCATTGTTTATCAGCATCTTAGGAATAGAGAATGTTTTAAAAGGCTGGTCGGCTTTGTCGTCAGGATGATAGCCAACGCGGTAAACCTTTAATTGTGCGAGTCCGGCATCTGACCCGTCCATCTTCGAAATATCGAGTTCGAATTTGATGTAACTCTCATTTTTTCGGTTCTCAACCCCGAAAATATTTTTGTTTTTGTCCATCAGTCGGGGGTCATTCGCACCAAAGATAAAACCGGCCTTTGTGGTACCCGATTCCTTGTCGAGTTTTAAGTTATAACTGATTTTGAAGACGGAAAGATAGGAGGAATAAAGTACGAGATCTTCATCACCTCCGCCAATCCAGGTAGCTCCATCCCAGGCCGAAAGTTTCGGATCAGGATTCATAAGACCGGTTTCGAACCATGAAGACCCGGCTGATTGCAGGCCGTTTTCGTCCCAGACTGTGACTTTCCAATTGTATCGGGTCGTTGGTTTAAGAGGGAGTCCCTGGTATTCAATATTTAAGGATTTATCATTTGCAACCTTTTTACTGTCCCACATCACCTTCCCTTCCGGGTTTGTGACCATGAGCTGAAAAGCCGACTGCGAAATCCCCCGCTCACTAACCGGAGCATCCATTTGCCAGGAAAACCGGGGTGCTTTGACATCGATCCCAAGCGGTGTTTTCGCATACTCCACCCGGAGATTCTGAATCGATGCCGACGCTCTGGCCGTGACAGTGACTGATAACCAAACAACCAGAATCACAAGAATATGCAGCTGTTTTGAGGTGAATAGTCGGGTCATAATCTGATGATTTATTTGAACTAATTTTGTTGGAGATCCTTTTAAAACTGTTTTCAGGAGATCACTTTAGCAACGACCCTGATGACCACCGGACCCAGGAGTCCTGATTTCCTCAAGGCATCATCCTTTGACCAAACTTTTATGATGCTGAAGGTGAATCTCCCTGTCGGACTCTGTTTGCCATCCCGGAGCCACTGCGGATACTCCTTCAGCGATTGCATAACCGGTTTGGGTGCACCGGGCTCAATGTCGGACCAGATGCAATCCTCGGGCAGACTGGCATCTCCAATCAACCGGTTTGGCCAAAGATTTACCACGGTCAATTCGAGGGTGTTCTCTCCTTCGTGTACCACTTTTGTAATATCCAGCTGGTATGGCTTCTTCCAAAGAATACCGGGTTCCTTTCCGTTCACCTTCACAATGGCCATAACTTCCACCTCTCCCAGGTCGAGGAATAACAGCCGGTCTTTTTTTATCAAATCCCGGGAAATATGGATCTTCTTATGATAGGTCGCCTTTCCCGAAAAATACCGGATACCCGGATCAGCATGGTCGCTCCAGGAGGTGAGTTCCCGGAATTGCACCTCCGCTGGTGCCCCCCATCCGGGCGCAAACTGCACATTCCAGGAACCGGTGATTTTCAATGGTTCCGGAAGAGTGGCGATATTTATTTTAAATTCCTTTTTACCGGCACTTTGCAGGGTATATTCTCCTGCCATGGAAATCAAACTTTCGAATTTCTCGTTCCTTTGGCTCACCCGGATTTTGCTGCCAATATCCTTTGTCAACGGATTTCCATTTCGCAATACTTGTATGATCCGGTCTGATTCGTGACTGCTTTCAGGTGGAAATACTACGAAAACCGAACCAAATTCTGACAGACGAACCGGCAGGGTTGTCACATTATTTTCTCCTGACCAGAAGATCGCAGGGATTTCGGTCTCTCCGGTCTCGGGCCACCAGAATTCAGGGCGCCTATTGTTCACCCTAAAGTTGCAGATTGCTTCCACCCCGGCATTCTGTTTATTTGAAACGAAGTAGATTTCAGAACCGTCTTCTGCACGGCGATGAATATACCGGAACGAGGCTGGTTTGCCACAATCAAAGTCGCGGGGAATGCCCATTGAGGAGATAATCTCCTCCGGTGATCCCTGCGCGAACACCCGACCTTTGCCAACTTTGCGTTCACCTGTTGAGTTGGAGTTTCCCCAAAGCCTGCCCACAATTTGCTTCAGCTCCTCTTCGCATTGGGGATAGTCGGTAAGACCTGGAGTTTTTACGGGTGACGGTCCAATGAGAACCATTCCCTGGTTGACCAGTTCCTCCAACTTTTTGGCAAGTTTAAGAGTCATCACACCTGCCATCAACTGTTCGCCGGCCGATGGCAGTACCATTGCCCGGTAACTCATGCCATCGGGTAAAACGATGAGACCATCCTGAATCGATAACCTGTTGAAAACAACATCGGCAGTACATCCGTCAAAATTATATCCGGGAGGATCAGGCGGAACAGGATTTGAAAAATCTGTATAGGGTGGTATGAACCGGTTTGGTGACGACTCTGCCTGCATATAGAGAAGATCGGCCACAAAAAGCCCTTTTTGAAGCAGGTATTGGCAACGGGTCAAATATTCATGCCAGGGTTTGGTCTCCTCCCACCAGGTCTGGGTCCTTTCGTAGTGAAGCCCCCAGAATGCCATCGTCATACCCGGTTTCCGGTCCGTCCACGGCTGCATGGCATAGCGATGGAAGATGAAACGGTTTACCCCTGCACAAAAGGCCCAGTCCCCCTGTGGTTTCAGCAATGCAGGATGTGCCAGCCAGTTTTCACCGGGATTTGCCGTAAAGGCCTCGGATGGTATAATCTTGTGTCCGTATATGTGAGCCGCCGAAACCATCGCCGGGGTCCAGGCATACGAGCGGAAAACTCCCATGAAACAATCCCCGGATTCACCGACCGCCTCGCTTTCCCTGCGGTACCAAAATTCGGTCTGAGGCAAATCGGCCTGCCCGCCAACCCTGATTTCATCAAACGGCGTGTTATCGATGGCCTCCATCGAAAACTTAATCCCGTATTTATTGGAAAGTTCACGCAAATGACCGGCGTAATTCGTGGCGATCAGCTCTGAAATGGTGAATCGCAAATCTCTGAGGAAACGTTCCGTTATCTCCGTATTTCCTATGATCCGTCCGGTCATTGCCGGCAGAAAAGGTTCAATATCGTAACCACACCGCTTCTTAAACTCTAGCGGAAATGCTTTTGTCCAGTTCTGATACCCAACTTCCCAACTGTCGACATGGGTCGCAACCAGCGTTTTGCCTGTCAGCGGTCCGACCGCCGCCATGATATTTCCTAAGAACCTGTTAAAATGGATCTCCACAGCCTCCTTGCTCATCTTGTCGCACTCGGGTCCTAGGCCAGCCGTGGGAGCAGGGTGATTGGTTGCACCGGTCGGGCCATGTCCAAACCTGATGATGGTCCAGTTTCCGGGTGGTACATCCCACGTCAGCCGGCCATCCTTAAAACCTGAAGTGAGATCCCGTATCTCTGCCTGGTTAATTGCCGCCTCGTCGGGTGCAGGGGTGGCTGAAACAGGAAGCATTTGAAAGGCATTGTTGCCATTATTCAAATGTGCAGGGGGAGTCGAAATGGTTCTAAATCCGGCTTTAAGCTGAATATTGTCTGTTTTAAAGATGTCGTTTTTGGGAGTTGGAAATGCGATGATGGCAATATCGCGATAGTATTCCGGGTCACCGGCTTCGGTTCCGGGGATTCCCCCTTTCCGGATCTTAGGTTTTGGAAGTTCTTCATTGAACTGCCTCCCTCCCCCTACATTAATTTCAGAATACATCACCTGCTGCATGGAATTCTCAGGGGTGTTCCAGGGTCCGCCGCTTCCGGTCCAGCCGGCCCCGTCATTCATATTGACCTCAAGGCCGAGCCGTTCAGCTTCCTGACACGCAAAACGAAGCATCCCCCGCCATAACTCAGTCCCGAAGGCCACCGGTCCCTGAGGAGATCCGTCGACCTCCATAATCAGAACGCCGCCTATCCCTACGCGCCTCATTGCTTCAAGATCTGCGGTAATCCCTACCCGGGTTATGTTCCCATTGATCCAGAACCAATACACCCAGGGGCGGGCGTCATCCGGTGGGTTCCGGAAACCGTTGACCAATTCTTTGGTGGTTCGTACCGAATTTGAAGTAGCTGCAATTGCCGGCGACAAATTAATCCAGCAACCGGCCATGATGCCCGCTGTGCCTCCGGCCACTCCCTTGAGAAATACCCTCCGATTTAATGTTTGACTGGACATTTTGTAGGCCTATAAATTTGGCAAACTGAAACGTGTTCGATAAAAACAAAATAAGACTTCAGAAAACAACTTTACTATTTTACAATCAAAATATTTGAGACTGCCCTTTCCCCGGTATGGTCGAACTTTTTATTGTCACAAGGGATATTCACGACACCATCATAGGGCTTACCGGAAATCCACATCGTTGTTGAACCACCTCCATCAAGATTGACCGCCTCCCTGCAATGCAACGATAGCATCAGGTCCGCCAGCTCAGGGAGCGACATCCCTCTTGCATCTTTTGCCCTGCCATCCACAGTTACCAATACAATTTTATCTCTTCCGATTTTTCCGATGGAAGTCCTGGGATGTCTTTTGAGTACCAGTGAGGCGGAAGAAAGGGGCGTTTTCTCTTTTTTGCTGATTAATAAAGAACCGGTAACAAGGACATCCCGGTACATCCGTTGACTATTGTAAAAACCATTCGCTTTTGCACCTTCAATGGTGACACGACCATCATTCCCAATAAGCAATGCACCGTTCAAATCGGCAATCGGGGACCATTTTTGTGCCGTGTCTTTATCCAGAATCATTCCTCCGGTTCTGATATAGGTGACAGACCCACCTTCTTTGATATTGAAAAATCCCCCGTTAACCGCCGCCAGAGCCAGCTTTGCAGAAGCCTGTTTGCTCACAATAACATTTTCATCCGGGTGATAAGAAAGGGATAATTTTCTTTGATGTAAATTGATTATCAATATATTAATATTCTCAGGAATTGAATCATTCAATACCGGATGTGCTGATTTCCAGGTAAGTCCAGGTGCAATTCGCTCACTCTTCCACCTGATCCGGCTAAAGTCGGTGATCTGCGCTGAGAGATTTCCACAAAGGACCAGGAACAGAATGAATAATGAATTCCGTAAGGATGAATTGCTCTTCATTGAATTTAAATTTGATGAATTTCCTGCAAAGGAACTCATAATGTTCCAGCCAGGTTAAGAATTCATCGGATTGTTTATCGGGAATTGACTTTCATAAATTCCTCCGGTTTATTCCCCCACTCCTCATTCGGCCGTGGCCCCATCTGCAAGACAAGTGTTCCCCCCTTTACGAGGTCTGCATGGGTAAACCATGGACAATTGAGGGGTTCTCCGTTCAGTAAAGCCGACTGAATATATTTATTTTTCGTCGAAACAGCCTTTGCTTCAATCGTAAAGGTTTTGCTTTTCCCAACATGGATAATCGTCTTCTCAAAGATTGGACTGCCAATATCGTAGACCGGATTCCCGGGACAAACCGGATAAAATCCCATGGCACTGAAACCATACCACGAGGACAATTCTCCCTCATCTTCGTCTCCGCAAATTCCTAACGGACCATCATTGTACCAGATTTTCATGATATCTCTGACCCTTCGTTGCGTCTTCCACGGTTTTCCGGCATAATTGTAAAGGTAAGGAATGTGAAACCCAGGCTCGTTGCCATGATTGTATTGCCCGATCAGACCGGTGCCATCCGGAAACTTATTTAGGAATTCAAATTTCAACCCTTTTCCTCCGAATTGTTCCTGAAAGAGGGCATCAAGTTTACGGTCAAACAGTTGGTTGCCTCCCATCAGCCTGATCAAACCGGCAACATCGTGCTGAACCTGGAAGGTATAAGTCCAGGCATTTGTCTCTGTATAATAATCACGTCCACCCTGGCCTCCGCTCCAGATCGGATCCAATGGCTTTTCGTTAAACACCCAGTTGCCGTCGGCCGATTTTGGAGCCATAAAGCCAATCCGGGAGTCGTAAAGATTCTGATAATTGTATGACCGTTTTATGAAAAAGTCATAATCAGCCATTTTATTCAGCGATCTGGCCATTTGCGCAAGGCACCAGTCATCAAAACTATGCTCCAGGGTAACCGCTACCGCCTGTCTTTTCTCAAAATTGTGAACTGCGGGTACCCACTCCTTTTCACCCAAACGAAGTGCCGGAAAAAATCCCTTGGTTTGATAGACACTATCCAATTCAGTGAGGGGGCCATTGCACCACGGAAGCATCGTCGCTTCCATGGCATTCTTTTTCATCCCCTCATAAGCTTTTTCAACGTCAAAATCCCGAAATCCCTTGCGATAAGCGTCTGTTATTGTAGCAGTTTCATGACGTCCGGTCATTACCCGGTGATCCAGGGCTGCATCTCCCAGCCAGTGACGTTGCTCAAACATACGGACATAAGACCGCACAAAATCATTCTGCCGTTCAGGTTCAAGGATAAGATTCAGCGGGAAAAGGGACCGGAATGACCCCCAGCTTTCGCCCGGCTGGTAAAAATCATGCCCTTCCGTCGGATGAACCCGATTATCAAAACTGCTGAAGTAGCGGTTATCTTCTGTAAGATTTGTCAGTTTTCTACCCAGCGCCCGGTACATAGCCGTGTAAAAAATGCTCCTCTGGCTTTCGCTCCCTCCGGTAACCTCTATCTTACCCAATGCCTCATTCCATATTTTCCTTCCATGAGCTTTGACTTTTTCAAAATCCCAGTCCGGAATTTCCTTTTCGAGGTTGAACCTGGCCTGTTCCTCGCTGATATATGAAAAACCAACCCTGACCTGAACCGCTTCCCCTTTTTTCGTTGGAAATGAGGTGTAAAAGCCGATATCAATCCCCGACTTTCCGGTTTCTCCTGACGTGATTTTTTTATCCGCTATGCCGCCACAAATTTTTAAAGGTTTACTGAATGCCGCATGGAAATAGAATTTCCGGTCTGGCAGGGCACCTTTGGGATAAGTCTGGAAACCCTCGATAACCTGATCGCTCAAAATTTTAAACAGTGAATTTTTAAAAAGGTTAACGATTAAATTGGAATTTGCCGCTTCTGGGTAAGTAAAGCGGTAAATTGATGAATGTTCCGTTGCAGTATACTCAACCTCAATGTTGTTGTCTTCAAGAAGAACCGAATAATAATAGGGTGTTGCCATCTCCAGGTCATGGTCAAACCGGGACGCATTTTCGTCCGGGCTTGCCTTCAAAGCGCCTGTTGTGGCCATTAACGAGAAGGTCCCGGCTCCCTTTGAAAAATCGCCCGACAGCGAAACTGTTGAAAAAGCATAGATCCTGTCAGCAAGATAGACATCCCTGATTCCCGGAGTGGTGGTTGGAATGAGCCTGATCATCCCGTGAGGAAGCTGGACATCGGGGGTTGTTGCGGTGAGGAGATGGCCAATGGTGCCAATATTCGGATTGACAAAATCAACTGGTTCCTGGCTATATACAATGCTTGCAAACACAGTTAGGAATATATTGCTGATGAGAATCAGCCTTAAAAAACTTTTGGTTTTGATATACATATCCAGTTTCTTAATATTTTATTGAAAAGGCTTTCTGATATTAATTAAATTATCAACCAAATATTCCGGTGCGTTGCACCTTTTAGTCTCAAATTATTAACCATCTATAAATATCGCGGTGCTCTGCACCTTAATAAGGAATCGGAATGATTTAGTGTCGTAATTATTTATTTCTATATCTCAGCTAATCAACTTGTTTAAGCAGTAGAGCTGCGAAATATTTGTAGAATTAATATTATAAAACGCGGTTTTTAAGGTGCAGAGCACCGCAATATGCTATTCAACATTCACTAAATTTATAGAAATTAATAAATTGACCTACTAAAAGAATATGTTATTATTTCAGTTTTATTCCTTTGGTTTACTTTATCCCCTGCTTCTTAAATACTTTGACATAATCCACAATGAATTCATCCGGGAAAACGGTATTGCGGAGATCATTTTTATCTGAAGGGAGTTCCATACTTAAGATCAGGTATTCCTCAATATTGGATATCCCCTTCGTAACTTCGTAATACCTGTATCCGTCGACATAAAAAATATATCGGTCGGGGAACCATTCCACTCCAAAAGTATGAAACCCCTTACTCACCCCTTTCCGGTAGCTCTGCATCCCGTGGGTTGACTGTTGATGAGGACCGTAGGCCCAGTGAACATTATGCGAAACGATATCGGTCCCGAGTTTTTTGAAAAACTCCATGATATCTATCTCGGCGCCAAAGGTTGAAGGGTCTTCACCTTTTGAAATATCGGGAGATTGTATCCAGAACGCGCCCCAAACTCCAGGGGACCGTTGAAGCTGGGCCCTGCATTCAAAATAACCGTATTTGGTCATCAGACGTCCCTGGGTTCCAACTGCTCCTATTAAAATACTGTCCCCCTTTTTAATTGCCGAAAGCTTCAGAAACCCGTTTTCAACTTTGACGGCCTCGGCTGAAACAAAACCCAATGCCCGTGGCCCTACTCCCCTGACTGCCCACTTTTGGGGATCAAGCTGATTCCCGTTAAACTGATCTTCCCAGAATAAACGGTATCCAAGCGATTTGGGAGTGTACTTTTTGGGCGACATGGGATTTTGAGCCGGCCGCTGTCCGGAGCAATAGATTACGAATAACACCAGGATACCAGTCAGACTGAGATTTTTCATTTTAGCATTGTTAAGTCTTTACCGCAGAACGTAAGGGCTTCAAAAAAACATTAATTCTTTGTGCCCCCTGCGTGCTTTGCGGGAAGAAAGTGATGAAAGAATTTCTCGCAAAGAACACAAAGGTTTTCCAAAAAAAGGATCCAACAGGCTAATTTAGTCCCCCCTGACCGCGGTACAACTTCAGCGGTTTATCCAGTTTCAATTTCAGTACCGTAATATATTTATCCAGCACATTGTCGGGAATATCAATATATACCAATCCGGGAACCGGGCTCCATGAGATCTTGCCAACCACTTTATGCGGCAATTGGGTGCCGTTTCCAACCACCGAGATCTCCTTAATCGTATTGACCAGACCTTTGAGCATCACCGTGCCGGTGACGTGACCGTGCAGAAACAGGTACAGCGAAGTGGAGTCTTTCGACAGGGTGGTTGGCCCGTAAAAATGGCCCTGTGGAAGACCCCCTAACGTATTAAAAATTGCCTCACCGTGTTTCTTGTTCCACGCTCCCAATTCCTTTAACACGTGAATCTGTTCATCCGCAATTGTTCCATCCGCCTTGGGACCCATATCGAGTAACAAATTGCCGCCATTTGAAACAGCATCCACGAAGATGGTGATCACCTCATACGGAGTTTTCCACGTGTCATTGCGATGATAACCCCAGTTTTCGCTGGTGGTCATGCACAATTCCCACCAGTTATATTTAGGCCGGGAGACCGGGAAGTTTTGTTCCGGGGTTTCATAATCGCCATATCCCTGGAGGCGTCCGTTAATAATCGCATCCGGATTTCCGGAGAGGATCAGATGGCGGACTTTCTGCGATTCCCACTCTTCGGCACTATGTTCCCAATCGCCGTCAAACCACCATAAATCGGGTTTAAACATCGCATTGATCTCTTTGATTTGCCCCTGGAAGAAATTCCTGAAACGTCCCCAGCGTTCATAATCATCGGGCACATTGTAACGAGAACTATCCTTTAAAAACCCCGGATAGTTTATGTTTGACCAGTCGATCAGCGAAAAATAGGCGCCACATTTAATATCCCTTTTCCTCAGTTCCTCAAACAGCGGCTTCACCATATCCCGTTTTGCAGGTGTTGATTTTACGATGCTCAGGTCATTCAGCTTCGTATCGTACATCGCTACCCCATCGTGGTGTTTGGTGGTTATTACTGCGTACCGGGCACCGCTCTCCTGGATCAGATCGGCCCAAAAAACCGGATTGTAATTCTTTAGGGTGAACCCTTTCAGCTGTTTCATATAATCGGCATGGCTGATTTTTTTGTTGTGAAAGCTCCATGACTCGTCGATCCCGTCGACCGCATAAATTCCCGCATGGATAAAAATACCCAGTTTCGCATCCCCAAACCATTGCATCTTATGGCTGATATCCTTGGGATCGATTTTAGACTGAGCAAATCCCTGAATCGTTGATGACACCACCAACCCGCACAATAAAATTATTCCTATAAACTTCATGACTTAATTTTTTATAATTCTTATTCGTTATTTTTTAATTCCAGCATCGCACAACCTCTTAACAGGGGAACATTAAGGATAAAGCGCCTTCCCGTTTTCCGGTATTCAATATTAACCGGAATCCCTGACCCGGGATACCAGGCAAGACACTTAAACCCATCTTTCAAACCATCAGGATCATTTAAAACCACCTCAACCTGATCCTTTCTTCCATAAACAACAGGTATTGAATACCCACCTTTAATCTTAAAAAGATTTACTCTTGCCAAACTATCCCCGACACTGATTACATGTGGTTTGAGAACCCATTCGCGTCCCTGCATCAGTTTCATCAGCGGACCATAATCCTCATAAAACCGGTCCACATCGGGTGACTGACTAATTGAGTGATCGTTATTTGGGAACGGGCACATCGGGAAAACTCCCAGATAGAGGTATTTCTGGAAGAAACTGTCACCCCCTTCACTTCTCACGGTCTCAGCATGGTCGGTCCAGCCCAGGGCGGGCTTGGCAATACACATAAAGGCGGTAAGATTCAGGGAATTGCCGCAATAGGTAAACTCGTCAAATAATCCGTCAACATCGCTGAGCAAATCGATGCGCTTATCGTGGTTATTGGCAAAGATCACCTTGTTTGCCCCATGCATAACTGAAGAAAGTTTGGGGGAAAGATTTTTCCAGGAGGTGACCAATGACCGTACTGGCTTCCCTTCAAACCAGGAAATCCCGTCATCCGCCCGTTCATTGAACATTCGAAACCAGTCGAAACGATCAATGCAAATACCAAAAGAATTCGGGATTTCAGCGACATGCCGGCGCGCCTGATCAACCAGAAAATCACTGTAAACACTGTCGCCGCAGTCCATCGCAATCCCATCTTCCCAGGTATAGAACGGCACCGGAATTGGCGCATTTTTAAGTTTCGGATCTTTTATGCAGGCTTCGGGTACCGGCAGTATCGCTTTCTCAAATTTGGTATAAAGGATATCGTTGCACTCTTTCCAGATTTCCGAATCGGGTTTTCGGGCAACGCCTGAAAGCGGAGGGTATTTGACTTTGGAGCCAAATTCCGTAACATTGAAATAGTTCAGGACATAAAATCCTTTTTCCCTGTACTTTCCGGCAAAATCATCCATTCCGGCAATCGTAATCTGATCACCCCCAAACCGAGTCCATTTTTCATTGCGCTGAACAGGAGGAAGATACATACCCATATATGGAAAATCAAAACTTGCCTGCCAATTGACCGTAAAGGCCATTCTTTTCATTTTCGGCACATCAAAATTCATCGACTCCATCGAATAGGAGGAATAGGCAGCCGTACCCCCCATCTGGTTTGCCAGCGGATTTTTGGGGAGAAAAAATTCGGGATAAGCGCTTTTCATCCAGGCAAGGCCACATCGCCAGTCATTTTGATGGGCAATCAGATCATATGAAAATACAAGCGTATTTTTATTCGAGATCCGGTTATGCAACCTGCCGAATGTAACCGAACCATCCGCAGTGGTTTTCATAGTCAGGTTAATGATATTATCCCTGGGAGAAAGTGCAATCGTCAATCCGGCATCTTCGTTTTCCTCAAACATGGAAACCAACGGGATGGAAATCAGGTTTTCCAGGTTAGGAATAAACCCGACATCCATTTTATTATATTGAAAATAAGGGGCGCCGTAGTAATAGGTTGCATTTACAAACGGGACCGGGATCAGTGGATCAATCCAATAATGGGCCCTGTCACCGTTGGGTGGCTTAATTTTAGCTAAATCATGTGGCAGACTGACGCCAATTTGTAATGAATCAAACTGAGGTGCAGCCCAGGTTGTCCAGATTTTGGTTTTCCCGGATCTGTTCGGATAGTTCACCTTTGTGTTAATCAGGGTCCCCCAGGGTGCTCCCTCGCCCCTGATCGTCAATTCACAACGGATGCTGTTTTTGGCAGGGATAAAACGTTCGGTAAGTATGCAGGATGCCTGCAAAGAATCGTTTACCAGCTTTTTTTCAACGAGAAAAGAGCCGTCTGCACACATCCGGGAATGAACGACCCCCTCAACTTTACATCCCGCCAAATCGGTGGTTAAATGAAACGGGGCGATCTTTTTCCCGTCGGAACGGACCATTGTGGTGATCTCGCCGTCATTTGAAATTCCGACAGTCAGATTCTTGGTCTTCAGGTCGATGGCCGAACAGGTGAAAGTCAGCATTACCAATAAAAGAAGACAGGTTGGTTTTTTCTGAAAATTGCTCATTTTCTATTTAAAAAGGATTCAAATTATTAGTACGCAGTTTAATAACACGAAAATCAGAGCGCCACAAATCCGGGTTAAGCTATTCAGTTGGCTCTGGTAAAAATATAAAACTATCCTTAACTGATCAACAAATTTTAGGCGCTGATGAAATGGATTTCAATATCATAATATCGTGCCTCTGTTCCGGAAAAAACACCTAATTTTGATCCACTTTTAATATAACCTGATCATGAGGACAATCCTTCTTCTTGTCATAAACCTCTGCCTGACAACTGCAGTCGTGGCCCAACTCTCAATCGTAAAAAACGGGAAGGCAACCGGCCGGATCGTAGTGGATCAACGCTCTGCGACTGACCTCCAGGCTGCCAGGCTGCTGAACAGCTTCATTAAAAGGATAACCGGAACCTCACTGCCTGTTGTTTCGACCGGAATTAAAACAACGACAGGTGACCTGTATATTGAAAGCAAACCCGGGCAGGATCTCCCGACCATTCACGAGGATGGTTTCCGGTTCACGAGTGATCACTCGGCTTTTCGGATTACGGGAGCCAAAGGATCAGGAATTGTGTATGGTGTGGTTTCGCTGCTGGAGGATTACTGGGGAGTGCGGTATTATGCCGCCAATTCCTGCACTTTTCCCCAAAAGAGGGAGCTGAATCTCCCCTCGGGGCTTAACCGGACGGAAAACCCCAGTTTTCAATACCGGCAAACCCAGGCCTACAGTCTGGCAAAAGATTCGCTCTATAAAATCTGGCACCGGTTGAAAGAGCCTGCTGAGCTCTTTGCGGGCGGATACTGGGTGCATACTTTTGACCGGATCATGCCGTCGGCCAAATATGGGAAAGCTCATCCGGAATACTTCTCGTTTATCAACGGTCAGCGCCGACCGGGTGCCGCAAGCCAGTGGTGCCTGAGCAATCCCGAGGTTTTTGAACTGGTTTCCCAAAAAATTGATTCGATATTCAAGGCCCATCCCGACCGGAAACTGATCTCGGTGAGTCAGAACGATGGGAACAACACCTATTGTACCTGCGAAAAGTGTAAAGCTGTTGACGACGAGGAAGGGAGTCCTTCGGGAAGTCTGATCCGCTTCGTAAACAAGCTGGCCACCCGCTTTCCCGACAAGGAGTTTTCAACGCTTGCCTATCTCTATTCGGTACCGCCACCTAAACATGTAAAACCACTCCCCAATGTCAACATCATGCTGTGCGATATTGACTGCTTCCGTGAAGTCAGCCTGACAGAAAATAGTTCAGGAAAGTCATTTATGAAGAATATGGAGGGCTGGGCCAAAATATCGAATAACATCTTTGTGTGGGATTACGGGATCAACTTTGATAATTATATCTGTCCGTTCCCGAACTTCCAAGTTCTTCAGACCAATATGCAATTGTTCAAAAAGAATAATGTGAACAAGCACTTTTCCCAGATTGGCGGAAGTAAGGGAGGTGATTTTTCGGAACTCCGGAGTTATCTGGTGGCTAAGCTGTTGTGGAATGTGAACTGCAATGCGGACTCCGTGATTCAGTCATTTTTAAACGGATATTACGGAGAAGCAGCCCCTTTCCTTTATCAGTATATTAAAATTCAGCAAGGTGCGCTGCTGGGAAGCAATATCCCGTTATGGATTTATGATACCCCGATTACCCACAAAAACGGGATGCTGAATCCTCCCCTGATGTTGAGGTACCGTCAGCTTTTTGACGATGCGGAGAAGGCTGTGGCTTCAGACAGTACCTTTTTGAAAAGGGTCTGGCAGCAAAGACTCTCCATACAGTACGCTGAACTGGAAATTGCACGGACCAATGGGATCGGGGATGTCAATTGGATCAAAAAGGAACTGGAACTTTTCAGAGGCAGGGCGCAACGGCTGGGCGTTACCTCTCTGAACGAGCGGAATAACACTATTGAAGAGTATTGTGACCTCTATCTGAAAAGAAATCTGCCGTCAGAAAAGAAAAGTCTGGCTCATTTATCAAAAGTCAGCTTCCCGCTTCCTCCCGATAAACCCTATGATAAAATTGCAGACAAAGCGCTCACCGACGGTTTTTTGGGCGGGGCAACATTCAATGAGAGCTGGATAGGATGGTGCGGGAAAGACGGAGAGGTAATCATCGATTTGGGAGCGGTAAAAGAGATTGAGAGCGTCCAGGCAGATTTCCTTCATAAACTGGGTGCATGGATCCTCCTGCCTAAAAGCATTTCATGCTACACCTCAACGGATAATGTGAATTTTAACCTCATGGGAAAGAGGGAGATCAGCGAGGACCGGTCGATTGAGGTAAAATATGTGAATGTCGGGGTTTCCACCGCGGAGAAAATTAAGGCCCGATATATTAAGATGCACATTGAGACGATCGGACTTTGCCCGTCGTGGCATTATGGCGTCGGGTATCCGGCCTGGTTTTTTATGGATGAGATCTGGGTGTATTGAAATGGTCACGGGTCATAGGCAGTTGGTTACCTGGAAAAACTAAACCCAGAAAATCCAAAGAATCAGAAATTAAAATCAAATTGGAGAACCATTTGTATTGGAAAACTAAATTAAAATCTGCAATAATCCCTTGGATTTCTAAATTATATTACCTATATTTGGCTTGGAAATCTAAATTTAAATGGAAAGGTATATATTTTCAAACTTAATTGATTGGGTAGAAAAGCAAAGACGGAAGCCATTGTTATTGCGCGGAGCAAGGCAGGTGGGTAAAACCTGGCTGATCGAAAAACTTGCCCGCGAACGTTTTGAATTCTTTATAAAAATTGATTTTGAAGAAAATCCGGAATTAGTTTCCTTGTTCAGCGGCGAATTAAATCCACAGAAGATATGTTCTGAACTGGAACTAAGAACTGGTATTGATATCATTGCCGGAAAATCATTACTTTTTTTTGACGAAATCCAGATTTGTCCGAAAGCAATAATTGCACTTCGCTATTTTTATGAAATGATGCCGGATTTACACGTTGCTGCTGCCGGTTCACTCTTAGAATTTGCTTTCAGCGAAATTTCGTTTCCAGTCGGGCGAATTCAATCCCTGGAAATTCATCCCATGAATTTTTCCGAATTTTTACTTGCGGCAAATTTTAGAAAGGCTGCCGGGATTTGTAATAATGAGATCACAGATGTTTCAGAACCTATTCATAATTTTCTTTTGGAACAGCTACGGATTTATTGGCTAGTAGGCGGAATGCCTGAGTGTATTAGTGAGTATGTAAACACCAAATCTCTAAAGAAAGCATCAGAAGTGCAGGATGAAATTTGTGAAACGTATCGATTGGATTTCAATAAATACAAACCGAAGATAGACATAAATTGCCTGAACGCTGTTTTTTCAACCATCGCGGCCAATGTAGGCCGGCAAATAAAATATATAGGTTTGGCTGTTGATTTCACTATTCCAACGATCAGAAAAGCCTATGAAAGCTTGTTATTGGCCCGAATAGCGAAAAAAATAAAATCGTTAAGCAGTATTGGTATACCATTGGAAGTTCATGCATCAGACAAGAGATTCAAGAACCTATTTTTGGATATCGGATTGATGAACAGGGTGATGGGTATTGACTACAATGAAGCACTTCAACATAAAAACCTGCTTGCCATTTATCGCGGACAACTTGCCGAGCAATTTGTTGGGCAGGAGTTTGCGACAGCAAACAACAATCAATTATATTATTGGGCAAGGGAAGCCAAAAACAGCAGCGCTGAAATTGACTTTTTGGTAGCAATAGGCGGAAAGGTCTATCCTGTGGAGGTTAAAGATGGTCCATCCGGGAAACTTCGAAGTTTACATCTTTATCGCGAAACTTACCAACCTCCCTATTCTGTTGTATTTCATTCCGGCCCAAAAGGAATACTTGAAAATGAAAAAATCGTATTCCTACCACTTTATTTTGCAGGCTCATTTGCAAAATACGGATTCCAATTTATCTAATCAATTGATATACTAATTTTTGCAGATTGCCGCAATTGTAAAATATTGATTTATCCCAATACAAAAGTGTTCAGATGAAACAGCCATGATTCGAGAATCACAAACCGAAAATGATAATCATTCTAAATCAGGGCTATTAGCTTCGCTAATCCTCGATTCCA
>Ga0364860_10147_pt2 | contig 35885 bp, 36 predicted proteins | sample ExccelAu500001D4_FD_206916 | JGI IMG/M metagenome (GOLD analysis project Ga0364860, IMG submission 206916) | Enriched cells from Trout Bog Lake Hypolimnion, Wisconsin, USA - BchlTB.Aug20.5000.01 .D4 | ecosystem: Environmental > Aquatic > Freshwater > Lake > Hypolimnion/Profundal zone | place: USA...
CACTGCTCGAGAGCTGAGGCGAACGCATCTTGAAGCGCCTCCTCGGCGAGGTCAAAATCCCCGAGGAGACGTATGAGCGTAGCCAGGATTCGGCGTGACTCTGCGCGATAAACCGAATCTACGATTTCTTGTACGCTATTGACGATAGGCCGCTAAAACAGTTAGTTACTTGCCCGCCTGGATACGGTGCCCGTCCATCTTCTGTTCCTGACTCTTCCAAGTCATGCTCACATACTTCCAGCCGGAACCGACCTTCTTGAAGACATCGATGCTTACGCCTGAAAAGCTCATCGAATGAGACTTCTTGTCTGGCCCAGTGGTAAGCCCGGTCATACGATGAATACACAAAGCGGTGGATGTGTCCCCCGCCGATTTGACGCTTAGGAGCCGAGTGTCCACCAGGTTCACTTTCGTCATCATCCCTAATCCCATCTTCATCTCCGACAACATCTGGGCATATGTCATCGGCTTGGAGGCTGGGGTCTCGTAATACTTGAAATCTGGGGAGATCACACCCTTCAGTGCATTGTCAAAAGCGACAAGGTCTTTCTTTTGCATCGCCTTGCAAACGGCGTCGTCCATCGCTTTGAGTTGCGGGCGGATATCGTCGGCCAAGGCAGTTGTCATCAATCCGAGAACGCAAAGAGGCAGGATAATCGCTTTCATGATTAGATAATTATAAGGTTTGGCTTTAGTTTCTGGAAGAGGTGCAACAAGAATCAATTTGAATACGATTCTTGACGATTGCCTGAGCTACTCTTATGGGTCTGAGATTGGGATCAACGATGAAGACGAACTTAATTCTTGTTTTGAGTGTTTTGGCCACCGCTGCTTCGGCAAATGACTTCGGTACGAACGGTAGGCAGGCTCCTCCAATGGACCTCTCTAAGTATCTGCCATACACCTCTAAGGCAGACCTCGGCGATTACATCCTTGAACCTCCGTATTCAAACGCACCTGAGCTAACTCCGCGATCGGATGTTCCTAAAGGAAAGATCTATCACCTCGTGATGGATTCGGCCGACAGCAAGATCTACCCCGGAATCGTTAAGAACGCGCCCGGCAAGATCACTCCCTATAAGCGGAATGTGACCGTTTACGTCCCAAGTCAATATGAGGCTGGAACTCAGGCGCCGTTTCTTGTTTCCCAGGACAGCATGGGGCGAGGCGAGATTCCGACAATTCTCGACAACATGATTGCCGATCATCGACTACCGGCGATGGTTGCGATCTTCATCGATTCCGGCGGCAGCGATGCTCAAGGCAGCCAACGTGGGCTTGAATACGACACCTTATCCCCTTGGTACGCGCAGTTCATCGAATGGGAGGTCCTCCCAATGGTCTCAGCGCAATGCCACGTCTTGTTCACCAAGGACCCTAACGGAAGAATGACCATGGGAGGAAGCTCGGGCGGCGCGTGCGCATTCTCAATGGCTTGGTATCGACCGGACCTATATCATCGAGTTCTGACTTACTCGGGCACCTACGTTAACCAGCAGTGGCCACCAGATCCCCAGAACCTTCACGGCGCTTGGGCTTATCACGAATACTTGATCCCTCAGGCAAAGAAGAAGCCGCTGCGCATCTGGATGGAAGTCGGCGACAACGATTTGAGGCCTAACGATCCGGAATCGACACTCCATAACTGGCCCTTAGCTAACGTCAGGATGGCTGCCGTCCTTAAGGCCAAGAAATATCCCTATCAGTTCGTGTTCGCCAAGAAGGCGGTCCACGTCGATGGCGGTGTCGTCCGGCAGACGCTTCCGCAAGCACTCGAATGGGTTTGGAAGGGTTACCACTCCAAGTAGCTTTTCTCACGTATAAAGTAGAGAGATGGCACACCCATTCGATCGCCTGACATTCGTCTATGACGGATGGGACGGCTACCATCGAAGTATCGTCAACGCAGTTGCTCCGCTAACCTCGGAGCAACTCGCTTTTCGCGGAAATTCGGACTTGCGCTCGGTCGGCGAACTCGCTCTCCACATTGCCGACGGTCGAGTGGATTGGTTCCGAAGGATCGACGCACCACTCAGCAAGCACCTGTGGTCCGAAATTGAATCGCGCGTCGTCTTCCCAACTGAAGATGCCTCCAAACTAGTCGCTTGGTTAAACAAAACGTGGGAAATGGTTCAGGCCACCCTTGACCAGTGGTCAACCGAAGACCTCGCCGTTAGCTACAATCACCCCTATCAAGGGAAAGTTTTTGCGGTGTCCCGCCAATGGACGATCTGGCGCATTATGGCCCACGACATTCACCACGGCGGACAACTCAGCGAGTTGCTCGCCACCGAAGGAATCGTTCCATTTGAACTGACGCTCTTGGGAGGACACTTGACGGAGCCCCCAATCGTCACCTAGGCCGTAATTGACCGATAGGCCGCAATAACCTCGGAGGATCTATCCGTGTCCGGGTTTTCATGGACACGGAAGACGGCGCGGCACTGTGCTATGCCCTGGAATCAGACTGACGCCAGGTTATAGCTAACTATGCAGTACCCACACGTGGATCCTATTCCCATACCGGCACCGGTGTGGTTGATGAAAGCACTGAGTCTGCTCACGCTGACACTTCACTTCTTTGCAGTCCAATTGCTGATCGGAAGCCTTGTTGCCGTTGTCTATTTCAGCATCAAAGCCAAAGGAGGAAAGGACGGCGCAAGTTCTCTTGCAGCTCTTGCCGTTGCCAGGCGACTGCCAATTATCATGACGTTCGTCATTAACCTTGGCGTTCCGCCTCTCTTGTTTGCCCAAGTTCTTTACGGACGTGCCCTCTATACAAGCACCGTCCTGATCGCCGTTCAATGGATTTCGGTAATCGCCCTGGTGATGGCCTGCTATTGGCTGCTCTACCGGATCGGCGATCGGACGCTCGCTGGAAAATCCGCTCATTGGCACGCAGGCGGAGCGCTCGTTCTCGCAGCATTGGTTGGCCACATCTACGCGACTGCGATGACACTGATGCTCAAACCGGAAATCTGGCAAGGGATGTACGCCAAGACCGCATCCGGCCTCCAGATGCCGCCTCACGACCCGACCCTCGAACCGCGTTTGATGTTCGTTCTGATCGGTGGATTACTTGTTGGCGGTCTATGGTTAACGCTTCACAGCAAACTACAAACGATCACGGAGGAAGCCGGAGCCCTTCTTCGGCGCACCGGCGGCCTGTTTGCTGTAATTGGCGCTATTGGTGAGCTAGGCGTCGGATTCTGGGCGTATAGCGTCCAACCTGCCGAAGTTCAGGCCGGTCTTCACTCGACGTTCTATCTCGTTTCGGAAGGCGTTTGGGGCATCGGCTTTGTGCTGGCACTAGTCGGCGCCGCCGTACTCCTCGGCACGAAGGCCAACTCGCTTCTCCTCTCAATCGTTGGCGCGCTCGGCGCCTTTCTCGGTATCGCCGGAGCAGTAATCGTCAGAGACGGAATCCGAGACGTGACGCTTCTGCAGAAGGGCTATGACGTTTGGAAGCGGGTCGAGTACTCCAACTGGTTTGTGATCGGTCTGTTCCTACTGCTGTTCGTCTTGGGCCTCGTTGCGATCGGCTGGCTGTTGACGGTCATGAAGGCCGCCAAGCCCATTCAAGAAAAGGTGATTTCATGAGTAAGAACCCTTCCAGTAATCCAAGCATCGAATCCGGTGACGAGGATATCAGCCGGTTAAACTTCATCAAGGTTGCCGTCGGCGGCATGTGCGTCGCATACGCAGCCGCAATCGGCTATCCGGTCTTTCGGTATCTCAACTCACCGGTATCCCGTGAGGCTGCTCTCGCATCGGTGAAGGACGTCGCTTTGGCTGGAGCCGACAAATTACCGCTCGGAGCCGTTCTGCTGTTCAAATTCGGTCCGTTCCCTTCGATGCTAATCCATCACAAGGATGACTCATGGGTCGCGTTCGATTCGGTATGTACCCACCTCGGCTGCACGGTTCAATACCACCCCGAGCTCGAGAAGATCGTGTGCGCCTGTCACGGCGGGCAGTACGACTCTCACACCGGCGCGAACATCAGCGGACCTCCGCCGAAGCCGCTCACTAAGTTCAACGTCAAGGTTTCCCCTGGCACTGTCACGGTTACGAGAGCATAGTATGTCGAAGATTTACGAATATCTGGACGAACGCCTTTCCATCTCGGATCTGAAGAAATTCACCGAGAAGAAGACCGTTCCGAATCACAAATACTCGTTTTGGTATTACTGGGGAGGCATCTCTTTACTGTGCTTCTTGATTCAGTTGGTCACAGGAATACTCCTGATGATCTACTACAAACCGGGACCAGACGCCTATAACTCCGTTCGCGCACTAACCTACGACGTCGACTTCGGTTGGCTCATCCGCTCGGCCCATAGTTGGTCGGCGACAATCTTCTTGCTGTCCGTTTTTGTACACATGTTCTCCGTGTACTTCATGAAGGCATACAAGAAGCCCAGAGAGTTCGGTTGGTGGTCAGGAATGGCTCTGCTGATTCTCGGCCTCCTATTCGGTTTCAGCGGTTACTTGCTGCCGATGGACGAACTGTCGTTCACCGCAACGAAAGTTGGTCTTGCGATCCCTGAGAACATTCCCGTCATCGGTCATGCAATCGCCAGTTTGATGAGAGGTGGCCTCGAAGTCTCCGAGATCACCGTTCAGCGATTCTTCGCATGGCATGCAGTCGTTCTCCCACTGCTTTACCTTCCGCTCTTGATGTTCCACCTCTGGCTCGTCCAGAAGCACGGCAATGCCATTCCTCCGAGCGAGGAAGAGGTCCCATTCGCCCAGCGGAAGACAATCCCGTTCTTCCCCAACTTCTTGATGAAGGACTTGGCAATGTGGCTATTCACGCTCAACGTGGTAGCGATCATGGCATCCCTTTTCCCACCCGACCTTGGCAAAATGGCGGATCCGCTTGGCCCGGCGCCGGTTGGAATTCACCCCGAGTGGTACTTCATGAGTTCGTTCGAGATGCTGAAGCTTCTCGGCAAAGTCATCACGGGAACGATCGGGGAAGCAGTTGGAATTACGATCTTCACCTTGGGCCTCGTGCTCTGGTGCCTAATTCCGTTCTACGACGTGAGTTCTCCGAAGGGGCTCAAAGGTCGTCGAGCCACGTATTTTGGATTGTTCTGCCTTGCCGTTCTGTTGGTAACGACGCTACTTGGCTACTTGATTGGCTAGGAACCTTTTCTTATGAATTATCCAGTTTGGGAAGTACAAGGTATAGGATTGCCTTGGGTAATTGGGATCATCGCGATTCTCCACGTGATGGTCTCGCAGTTTGCAGTCGGAGGAGGCCTTTACCTGGCCTTGGCCGAGCGGAAAGCTATTAAGGAAGGGCGCACCGATTGGTTCCCGATGCTCAAATCGCATTCCCGCTTCTTTTTGTTGCTGACCGGCGTATTCGGCACTGTCAGTGGCGTTGGAATCTGGTTTGCGATTGGGTTGGTCCATCCTGAAGCGACGAGCACGTTGATCCACAACTTCGTCTTTGGATGGGCTATCGAATGGGTGTTCTTCCTCGTCGAGCTCGCGTCCGCAATCGTCTACTACTACACGTGGGATCGAATCCCTCAGGCCCTCCACTTGAAGGTCGGTTGGCTCTACGCTGCCGCCTCGGTCTGCACGCTCGTAATCATCAACGGAATCCTCTCGTTCATGCTGACGCCTGGTGCGACCTGGCTCGGCGTGGCAGGTTCTGGCCACGAATCGACCTATTTCTGGAACGCGTTCTTCAATCCGACCTACTGGCCGAGTCTGATGATCCGGGTTCTGGTTTGCGCCTCGTTGGCCGGCATTTGGGCTCTCTTCTCTTTCTCACGATTGGATGAAGAGACCTATGGAGATACGCGAGTTGCGATGATTCGCTGGACAGTCAAATGGTTAGTCCCAGCGTTCCTTTTGATGCCGATCGCATTCCTCTGGTACTCGGCGATGATTCCGCCCTCTAACAAGCACCTGCTTGAGCTTGGAATGGCGACGATCGGCTCGGGATCTTTCACCCAGATAACTCGAATCGCCCTTCTTTCGATCATGAGCACGGCAACGATCGCGGGCGTCGCATATCTGTTTGCATACAAATACCCGCGCGACTTCAGCCCAAGTCACGCCACGGCGGTACTGCTCATCGGCCTGCTGGCAACCGCATCGACCGAATATGCCCGAGAGGCGATTCGAAAGCCGTTCGTCATCGGCAGCCATATGTATTCGGACGGTATTCGAGTCAGCGACGTCGATCGGTTCAATAAGGAGGGCTTCTTGGCCCAATCGATGTGGACGCCGACCGGGCCATCGGTGACAGAAGAGCAACGAGGACGCGCAATGTTTGCCGGACAGTGTATGTATTGCCACACCGTCGGCGGATACCGCTCGATGAAGCACTTCCTTGAAGGTCGAGACGCTAAAGCGATCGGAAACATCCTTACGATGCTCCGTCAGAATAAGCCGGATTCGCCGTACCACGCTTATATGCCTCCACTCGTTGGCAACGATGAAGAGGTTGCCGCCCTTCAGGCGTACCTTTTGACGCTGAACGCTCACCCGGCCCCTGCTCCAGGGTCCGTCGCTCGTCGATAGCGAAAGAGAGGGCCCCCATCCGATTTGGTGGGGGCCTCTTTATGTATCCTCGACCGTATTCCCTGCTGGCAAAATCCTTAGTCTTCGTAACCTCGATTCAAATGGATCGTCAAATTAAGTGGCCCAACCGCGGTCGCCCAAGGTCATGAATAACACAAAGCACCGGATCCTCTCATCGGTTCTGCTCGCCGCAGGTTGCTTCGCAATTCTTGCGAGCGCAAGCGGAGCTACCAGCAATTACACTGCCAAGAAGGACCAACTGGGAGCGGGCCTTATCCACTGGTGGAAGTTCAACGGCAACGCGATGGATTCGGCCGGCGATTTGGACGCGGTACCGACCGGTCCCGTCGAATACGTCCCTGCCGTGATGGGCAGTGGAATCCTATTCGACGGAACCTCGACCGGCATCAATCTGCCCTGTGTGAAAGAGCTCATGTTTGCCAACTCCTTCACGATCAGCGCGTGGGCTTACCTGAAGTCGTATCCGACTGGGTCAAAGCAACTCTGGTCTTCGATCATCTTCTGTGGCGACGAGCGAAATGGCCTCGACCCATTCGCACTTCAGGTCGGTCATGACGGAAAGATGAACTTCCTCCTAACCGGTGAACACGGCGATGCGACTGTCGATACGCCGATGCCTCTCAACAGGTTCGTCCTCGTGACCGCCACCTACAACAGAGCCGCCGCTCTGCAATGCCTCTATCTTAACGGCAAGCTTGTCGGTCAGAACACAGACAAGCCGAACCTTACGCCTGTCGTCAGCCTGGTCGCCGACCAGAAACCCGGCATCGGAATCGGCACCAACAACGCCTTCCCTGAGTCGAAATACAACTACGGCTGGAACGGCGTGGTTAACGATCTGAGAATCTACGATCGCCCGTTAACGGCTATCGAAGTTCAGGAACTGTATAACTTGGGCGTTCGATCGATTAAGAAGTAGATCCCATAGCGACTCAATTACCCAAAGCAACTTACGCGACCATTGAGTGAATGGCCATTCGGTTGCCTTCGGAGTCGAGAAAAACGACTCGATAGCCGTGCGGCCCAATTGCGTGCTTGGGTTCAAGAACGGTGCCGCCCGCTGGGACAATTGCGGCTTCAGCCTCGTCCAACCTTCCTTCGCCGTTTAGGTAGACCAATACTCCCTGATTGGAAGGTTTGACTTTGTCGGCAACGAAAAGGCAACCCGAAACTCCGCTTCCGTCACCGCCGGGAAGGAACCCGAGTGATAACTCAGGGGAGTCCATTCGGCCCAGTTCGGTACCGAGAACCGCTGAGTAGAAGGCGAGAGCTCGATCCAAATCGAGGACAGGAATGTCGACCCAAACTACTGAATTAGCCATCTTGATTTTCTCCGGGCGCGATCTTACCCCTGTTAGGCAGCCCCATTGCGTTTTAGCTTGTCTTCACAAGGTACATAGAGAGGATTGTTTTCGGGTTGAAGTATGAGAGTCTCAAAACTGTTCGGCGATACGCGTAGAGATGTTCCAGCGGAGGAGCAGATCCCTTCTCAGCAGATGATGGTCCGGGCAGGATACGTCGACAAACTTTCAACCGGCATTTTCAGTTATCTGCCACTTGCCTGGAGATCGCTGCGCAAGATCGAGCAGATCCTCCGAGAAGAGATCGATGCGATCGGTGGACAGGAATTGAATATGCCGGTCGTTCATCCCGCAGAGATCTGGCAACGGACAGGCCGCTGGGACGAGATCGACGACTCAATGGTGCGGTTCAAAGATCGCCGCGGGCACGACATGGCGTTGGCTATGACTCATGAAGAGGTCGTCGGACAGCTTGCCGCGTCGTTCGTTAGGTCCTACCGCCAACTTCCGATGCTCATCTATCAGATGCAAACGAAATTTCGCGATGAGGCAAGGGCCCGCGGCGGCCTTATTCGGGTTCGGGAGTTCGTTATGAAGGACTCCTATTCGCTCGACACCGATGAAGCCGGTTTGATCGAGCAGTACGCCAAGCACTACCACGCTTACCATCGGATCGGAATTCGAGCCAGCCTTCCGTTGGTCGCGGTCGGCAGCGACGTTGGAATGATGGGCGGCAAACAGGCTCATGAGTTCATGTATCTAACTCCGATCGGAGAAGACACGCTCGTCATCTCCGAGTCGGGCGATTACGCTTCCAACCAGGAAGCCGCCGTGTTCCAGAGGCAACCTTTCGACGGCGGGTCCCCCGAAGCGATAAACCGAGTTGAAACGCCGGAAACAACGACGATCGCCGCCTTGGCCACTCTGTTGAATATCTCGAAATGTCAAACGGCCAAAGCGGTCTTTCAGGTTGGAACGTTTGCCGGCGACAAGCCCGACCACTTGATTCTCGCTTTGATTCGTGGCGACATGGAAGTCAACCTGATCAAATTGAGGAACCTCTCGGGCGCTCTACAACTACGACCGGCTCAGGTCGACGAGATCCTCGCAATCGGCGCTGTTCCCGGATACGGCTCCGCAATCGGAATCAATCGAACCAACGTTGTCGTCGTCGCCGATCACTCGATTGCAGAGCAGTCCAATCTCGTCGCGGGAGCGAACGAGGTCGGCTGGCACCTGACAGGGACAAATTACGGCCGCGACTTCGTCGCCGACGTGGTGGGCGATATTGCTGAAGCCCAAGAAGGCGACATAAGCGTCGTATTGGGCGACAAGTTGACGCTCCGCCGTGGCGTCGAAGTTGGGAACATCTTCCAATTGGGGACGAAGTACACCGAGGCGAACAAGGCGTACTACACAGATGAGAACGGTGAGGCAAGGCCGATCCTCATGGGTTCGTACGGCATCGGTGTCGGGCGACTGCTTGCGTGCGTTGCCGAGGAGCACCTTGACGAAAAAGGGCTGTGCTTCCCTATCTCGGTCGCTCCCTATCACGTATCGCTAATCTCGCTGTGTCGGAAGTCGGAGCGGCCGGAACAGCTCTATCAGGAGATGTTAGCGGCCGGAATCGAGGTTCTATTCGACGACCGTGAGGCATCGGCTGGCGTCAAATTCGCCGACTCCGAGTTGCGAGGAATTCCAATTCAAGTTGTGATTTCCGAGCGATCCTTGAAGTCTGAAAGTGTCGAGATCGTGTACCGAAAAGACGGCTCGCGTGAAATGGCGCCTGTCGACGACGCTTGCTCGATCCTGAAGACGAGAATCGCATCCATGTTCGCTGCCATCGAAGCCCAACTTGCCGATGCTCCCTATTGGGAACCAACGACAAAGCGATGAAGATTATCAAGCCACCTCGACTGAAAGGGGGAGATACCGTCGCACTGGTTTCGCCATCTTGGGGTGGCCCCAGTAAATATCCCCATGTATTCGAAATGGGAATCCGAAACCTCGAGTCACTATTCGGCCTGAACGTGAAGGAATACCCTACAGCGCGGATGGACGCTGAAGCCACCTATCAGAATCCAAAACTGCGAGCAGAGGACCTCAACAGCGCATTTGCCGATCCAGAAGTCCATGCGATCTTCGCCAGCATCGGTGGAGACGATTCGGTTCGCATCCTTCCCTACCTGGATCTCGACGTGATTCTTAGTTTCCCCAAGATTCTGATGGGCTACTCGGACACGGCGGTGATCAACAGCTACCTCTGCAGTAAAGGGCTGGTAACTTACAACGGCCCATCCGTTATGGCCGGTTTTGCTCAAATGCGCCATTTGCCTGAGGAATGTGTCGAGCATGTCTGCCACATGTTGTTCTCACCGTCTGACACCCTTGAATACCGTCCATACCCCCAGTGGGCTAACGAATATGTCGATTGGGGAACACCGGAATACGACGGTGTTCGTGCCTTGACGGACAATACGGAAGGCTGGCGCTGGATTCAAGGAAGCGGGGTCCATCGCGGCAACCTTTATGGAGGATGCATTGAGGTCTTCGAATTCACAAAAGGGACTCGGTTCTGGCCAGACGACGGTTTCTTCCAAGACAAGATCCTTTTCTTTGAGACGAGCGAAGACAAGCCGTCGGTCAGCAATATTAAATACATGCTGAGGAACTACGGATCGATGGGTGTACTCGACCAGATCTCCGGAATCCTGTTCGGGAGAGCCCGCTCGTTTACGCCGGCAGAGAAAGCAGACCTTGAGAGGACGATCGTTCAAGTCGTCGCTGGCGAATTTGGCCGCTCCGACATTCCAATTGTCTGCAACATGGACTTCGGCCACACTGACCCTCAATGGATTCTGCCCCTCGGCATCGAGGCTGAGATCGACTGCGAACAGCGCACTTTCCGGCTATTGGAACCTGCGGTCGCCTAGAATTGACGGTGCGCCGTCGACTTTTCGACCCCAGCTAGACTAGCTTGATCCAAGGCAAGCTCTTCAAGTGGGCGTCTTCTGTAGCTAATACGAGGTTGCTGCGATGAATCGATCCGCGGGATCGTTGTGAATATAAGGCAATTCCCGACTGGGTAGTACGATCTCGCTTTTAAGCGGTGCTTCCGAGAACCCTCACGACACGATGAATTGTCGTAACCAGTCCCCGAAATCAGGGCGTTTTACGTCAATGCGTCCACGCTCCGCAAGCCACATTGCCACCCAAATGCAAATTGAAGGAACGAACACGCAATTAGGCTCAGACTCTATTGCGATTCTCTTTCGTTCTTCAAGGCGATCGTCTCCATGACGTCACCGATAATCTCAAACTCACATTTACCGAATTCAGCCTTGGCAAATTGGACTTGGCCAATTCTCGGTGGTATAACCTCGGCGACGACCTTTCCCACTTTGTAACCTGGATCGGCTCTCCCGTAAGCTGAACTTGATCCAGTATCTGGAGGCACTTCGCCTTGAATTCGGTTGCGGACATTCTGACCATAACGACACGTCACGGGAAACCCGGTCAATATGGTCATCAATAGTGTCAGTGCCCAAATCGCCCGACCGCTATACCGGTTCCGGGTTTCGGCTGAATCCGGTCTGGTGCCAATACGGATAGGCTTTTGGGGTTGCGCTAGCCACATCAAGCTTGGCGACTTGCTCCTTGGTCAGGTTCCAACCAACCGCGCCGAGGTTATCCCGTAGTTGAGCTTCCGTTCGAGCGCCGATGATCACCGTCGATACGGTTGGCCTTTGGAGGAGCCAGTTGAGGGCGATCTGCGGAACAGTCTTTCCCGTCTCCGCAGCGACCTCATCGAGGGCATCCACGACTTTATAAAGGTATTCGTCCGACACCTGAGGGCCGTTGCTGGCCGTAACTGGGTTCTGCAGGCGCGTGTTCTCCGGGATCGGTTGGCCGCGCCGAATCTTGCCCGTGAGACGGCCCCAGCCAAGTGGGCTCCAAACGACGGCTCCGACGCCTTGGTCGATCCCGAGTGGCATTAGCTCCCACTCGTAGTCGCGGCCGATCAGTGAGTAATAAGCCTGATGGGCGACGTACCGAGACAGGTTGTGCTTCTCAGCGTAGGCCTGAGCCTTCATGACGTGCCATCCGGAGAAGTTCGAGCATCCGATGTAGCGGACCTTTCCACTTCTCACAAGATCGTTCAATGTGTTCATGACCTCCTCGACAGGAGTGAGAGCGTCGAAGGCGTGCATTTGGTACAAGTCGATATGGTCGGTTCCAAGCCGACGGAGACTGTCCTCGCACGATTTGATGAGATGATATCGAGAGGAACCGACATCGTTGGGACCGGGCCCAAACGTAAAGGTGGCTTTCGTCGAGATGATGACGTCGTCGCGCCTCCCTTTGATCGCTTTTCCAAGGATCTCTTCGGCGAGGCCCGTCGAATAGGTGTCGGCAGAATCGAACATGTTCAATCCGTGCTCAAGAGCGACGTCTACGATTCGCGTCGCGTGTTCGACGTCGCTATTGCCGAACCCCTTGAAGAATTCGCCCTTCCCGCCGAACGTCCCGGTGCCAAAACTCAACACTGGAACCTTAAAACCTGAACTGCCTAGCTGCCGATATTCCATAGATAAACCGTACCTTCGAATGCTCTACGCGCACAGGTTTTGACTTGTATGCAGGTCCACCAGCCAAATCACTTCTTTCTGTATCCGGGGCCGATAACGCGATCGAAGAGGGCCATGATTCGACGGTATTCGTCGGTCCAACTCGCGGGAAGATTGAACGCATGGTCTTCAACCGGATAGGGAGCTACCTCCCAGTTGGGCTTGCCCAGCTCGATCAGGCGCTCGACCAGGCGAATGGTGTCCTGAAAATTGACGTTGGTGTCGACCATTCCGTGGCAAATCAGTAGTTCACCTTTGAGCCCTTCGGCGTGGAAGATCGGCGAACTGAATCGATACGCTTCTTTGTCGTCCTGAGGCAGATTCAGAATCTCGGCGGTATAGCCGTGATTGTAGTTAGCCCAATCGCTCACCGGCCGAAGCGCGGCGCCGGCTGCGAAAGTATCGGGGGATGTGAACATCGCCATGAGAGTGATGAACCCGCCGTAGCTTCCTCCATAGATGCCGATTCGATCCTTTGAAACGCCCAGGTTCTTAACAAGCCAGGCTGCCCCGTCGACATGGTCATCGAGATCCTTTCCTCCCATCCGCCGATAGATCGCCGTTCGCCAAACCTTTCCATATCCGGCAGATCCACGGTAGTCGATATCGAGGACTGCATAACCCTTCTCAACGAGAAGGTTGTGGAACATATACTCGCGGTAATAATGGCTCCAGCCGTCATAGACGTTTTGGAGATAGCCGGCTCCGTGAACGAATACAACAGCAGGGCCGCCCTTTCGCCAATGAGAGGGCTTGTAGAGGCGAGCTGGAACCGAGTTTCCATCTCTAGCGGGAATCATGACGACGGTTGGGTCAATCCACGGATAAGATAGCCATTCGGCGGAGGGCGTTTCAGTGACCTGAACACCGTTCACAAAAAGCTCCGAGGGGTGATTCGGCTTCGACCTCACAACGGCGACGTCCTTGCCGTTCGGCGCGATCGCAAACGAGGCGTCTTCGTCGGCGGAGTAATCCGCCAGCTTTTGCCTTGGTCCACCGTCAAAACTCACGGCGTCGATGTGCCTCTTGAACGGGCTACCCTCACTCGACACGAAAATGAACCGACTCCGTTCGGCATCTACGGAAACTCGCGAAACTTCAAACTGCCCATCGGTGATATCTTTGGACTCTCCGGTTGCTGGGTTTCCGGTCATTAGATTGGCGTAGCCGTTCTTCTCCGATTCGAAGTAAACCCGCGAGCTGTCGGGGAGCCATCCCAGAAGGTTCCGCCCTGGGCCTCCGACCCAACCGTCGTCGTGTTCATTCCATAAAACGGACACCTTGTCGGACTTCGGATCGAAACAAAAGAGCCATGCGTCTTTGAAATCCTCAGCTTCTGCCCAGGTGACGGCGTATTTCCCGTCGGGAGACCAACGCAAAGGCGAGACACGTGCTGGCCGTGGAGCAGCGATCTCGGTTTTGCCGCCAGTTTTGAGGTTGACGACCAGCAATTTGCTTCGAGATTGCGGCTCCCCAACCTTCTCGTAACCTGGGATCATTTCCGGATAGCCGCTGCGAGTTATGTAGTTGGGTACATCCGATGGCTTACCCGGAGAAGCAGGCTGACTCACTGTAAAAACGGCGTGGGTTGAATCGGGAGATATCGAATAGCTGCGGGCGCGCGGACCTCCTCCACCCCTTCTTGCTGCCCCGACTGCTTGGTAACGGCCTTCCGGAGGATAGGTTTTGAAAAGCTCTGCTTCCTCATTTGCGAGAGCCGCTTCTCCGGCTTTACCCGTAATCGGCGCTTCATCGCCAGGTTTAAAATCCGTCATCTGGACGACTTTGTGGTCGCCAAGCGAGATCTCATAGAGGTTGCCCTCATGAAGGTAAACAGCAGACGTGCCATCGCACACCAAAGAAACGTCTTCTTTCGTTTCGGCAGACTGAGTCAGCCTAAGCGGAGCCTTTAGGGCAGGATCTCGGACGTAGATGTCTCCATCCGAAATGTATACAGACTTCGCAGGAGACGCCGACGGCGGAAAGGTAAACGGCTTTTCTTTGAACGGGCGTACTCCGTCGGTAGCGAGGCCGGTCCCATCCGACTTCACCATATAGCTCTTGTATCCAGGATCCGCGCTTCCGTCCGCCTTTGCCCACGAGAACTTGAGCTCGGTCCCATCCGACGACCATCGCAATCCGCGCGGGGCATGCCCAATAAGCGCAGGACCGCGCATGATCGATTCCACGGTTAGCGGAAATTTCGGCGCATTCGAACCGAGCAGCAGAAGTACCGGGAGAAACATCACCAGACCATACTCTGCTTCCGCAGACGATCGCTACCGCCGCGAACTTTCTATTCGCAGAGCCGTCTGAATGATGTTCGATGCGATTGCTTTTTTAGTAAGCTCGCAAGACTCCGAGCGTAGAAATATATAATGTCATCCACACTATCCGGCGACTACCGCGGCCTGAACCTGAGAGCTATCGCCGACACAATAGACCGCATTTTCGAGTTTCAAAGCGATTGGCAAGCCTTGCCCGAAGTTAGAGGTGGAAGCCACGAGTTTCAAGGAAGAATCGTCGTCGATCTGAGTCAAGTCGACCGACTTTGTGATTTCGTCGACGCCGGACCTGGCGACCGTGGGCACGTGTTTCGATATGTCCTCGCGCACCTTAAGTCTCATCACTATCAGGAACTCTATCCAACCTATTCGAAGCCGTATGTCGAGGACATTAGACCGTATGAGTTAGAAGCTGACCTTATTGCCGGTTGGATCTGCGCAAATGCTCAAATTCCCAACGCATTTCGAACCCATGGTATGGCACGTGAGTTTAGTGATTTTGGTCGAATGAACTTGATGTTGGGGCACGATTCGGCAACGTCGCGAGCCGAGCACGTATCCTATATCTATCCCGAAGAGCGTGAATTGGCGTTCAGACGTGGCGCGAGGATGTGGGCGACGGGTCAGGTCTCGCAATACAGTCAAGCCGCGGTTAGGCAAGGAATGCACGATGAGACATTTCATGAGTTTATGGCTGAGGTTCCTTCGATCATAAACAGCATGTGGAGCCGTCCTTTGCCCCAAACCGTCCTAGACGAAAGGCTCGTTAACCAGGTTCGAGAGCTTGAGGACCGTATTCCAGTTGCGAGCGGTCGCGCCCGCAGTTAGTTTGTTCCAACCTGGCGTTTTGCCGATAGTCGATGTTCCAATCCCATCGGGATAGACCACATAGATATGGCGCGAACCTGCCTGAACGGATTCGGGCCCTCGAATCTCTCGCTGAAGTATGTCGACTGCCGATTCATCGACAGCGTCCTTGGAGAAATGAACGAGAAGATGATTCGGAATATCTTGAGCAGCGGCTGGAAACGGATTGGCGTCGATAATAGCCTGTAGCTCTGAAGTATCCAGCACAACAACTGATATCTTCAGATTGAGTCTATGGATCAGCTCTGCCTCCAGAAGCAATTCTAGCTCGGCAGTCGACGAGGTCGGACTGGTGAACGCTACGTTCCCGCTTTGAAGGAGCGTCTCAACGTTAGAGAAGCCCAGACTTGAGAACAGGTCCCGCAGGACAGGCATTTTGACCACGTTGTTGCCTCCGACATTGATGCCTTTCAGGAGGGCGACATGGGTTCTCACGGTCCTCTCATTATTCGCGATCAAGTATCCCAAACGCGAAATGAGCGCGAAGCGGGGAGGAGAGGATCCCCGGTCTAGGCGCTCATTTCACTTGCGAACCCTTGATTCGCGTTTTCTTACAGGGTCAAGTTGAACGTCATCGGCGTCCAAGTTCCGCAAGCGGTACCGACCTGAGCGGCTACCGTTGCAGTTGTAGCGGTCGCGGTGATCGTGTAACCGGTTGTAGAGTTCGTGCAAGGATTCAGGGGGATCGCTCCACCCATGTCCGTCGCATAGTCGGCCAATGTCGTATCGTAAGCGTTAGCTGTAACGGCCTTGCCCTGAACGGCTGTTGCGAGTGCTCGAGCATTGGTGTTCGCTGCGCCTTGTCGCGAAGCGTTAACCGAACTGAGGTAGGACGGAAGAGCGATGGCAGTCAAGATGCCGAGGATCAGGACGACGACGAGCAGTTCGATGAGGGTGAAACCCTTGCGGTTGCGAGATTGGATGTTTTTCATGTGGCAGTTCCTTCCATGGAGACCAATTTCACTTGGCCGCCTGATGGGAATAGAATGCGGTAATTGCAGATTCGTCTCAAGTCGCTGTTACGTGGTCCTGTCGAGTAGGTAGCGCAATTCCGTCGCGTAAAGTTACCAGGACCTATCGTTTCGTTCCACAATAGGATTCAATGAATCCAGCGGTCACCCAGTCTCTACTCTTGGCGAAGCATTTGCGAAATCGAAATCCGGGAAGTCCGGCGTGGGTTCACGAACTCGACGAGCATTTCGTCGGAGCGGCATACGAGAGAAATGCCGACGACCCGTTTTTGACCGGGCCGGATAACTTGGCGTACTACATGTTCCGTGCCGCCCGAAGCCACGACGTCGAGTTCATACCGTTCGAGGAGGCAATGAACACCGCCCTGCAATGGGCAACCGGTGCCGTCGTCTATCCCGGCGGTGGGGTTAGCGAGTGGGTTTATGGCCCAGGGGACCTCGTATCGCTTTCGCTTTGCCGGACGTCGGCATTCCAGTGGCAAGGTGACTGGGGTTTGGATCCCAATCTAGCGGATTACTCATCGGGAGGCACGGTCAACGTCGGTCGCCCGAATCCTGAGTTCCTTGCGCCTCTGGCCGCGCGATGCCTTGAGTTCATTCTCCGCCGAGTCTATGCTTCGGAACCGGCCCTTAAAGACCGCATACCTTCACTGTGCGTACTTCGCCCGGAAGCGCGAAAGCGTCCCGAGCAGGCCAGCGAATTGATGATAAACGCCTATGCGTCCGACTTCAGTTCTCCTGAGCGAGCCGAAGGGTTCGTGGTTCTTGCGCGGAGGTTCTTGCCCTCACACCTTTCGCGCCGATTCATAAGCTTCGATAGCCCGTTCATTCCTGAAGATCGATTCACCACCTTGACTGAATTGATCGCAGAAGGTGGTTTGGAACCTGTGCCTGAAGTTGAGATCCCGACAGCCTAGCTAAACAGGCGTGTTTGCGCGCACCTTTGGTCCGTGCCGACGCCACAGGTCTCGGCATTCCTTGGAACAAACCGGCTCCCAGGTCTGTTCGCAGGCGGTGCAAACGTAATAACCTGTCCCGCATCGCTCGCAAGACCGCTTCGTTTCCGAAGTTAGGCCGCAACCCGGACAAATGCCAAACCGTTCGGTCGGCTTGAGCTCTCGATTGACAGCGACGCGGTCATCGAAAACAAAGCACTCTCCTTCGTAAAATCCGTCTGGGTATTCGGCCAGGTATCCCAAAATGCCGTCTCGGAGTTGATACACCTTGTCCAGGCCGCGTTGGTGCATTTCGAGGATAGCCTTCTCGCAGCGGATTCCCCCTGTGCAGTAGATGTAAACCGGGATATCGGAGGGGATCTCCGCTGAATCTAGATAGGCGCCCCACTCGGAGAAGTTCTTGATGTCGGGATCGATTGCGCCCGCAAACTTCCCCACCAACGTCTCATAACGATTCCGTGTATCGATTACGAGCTTTGGCGTCGTTGAGGCCATCGCTTCGTGCCACTCCGCCGGAGTGAGATGGTGATCTTCAGTCGATTCGGGCACTAAATCCGGGCGCTTGAGGCCGACGATCTCCTTTCGTATATCGACGCTCACACGGTGGAACGGCGGAATCTCACTGAAAGAGTCTTTAAAGCGGATATCCTCGGTTCCGATCACGCTACGAACAAAGCCTCTGAAAGCCTCGATCTCCTCATCGCCACCGGCAACCGTCCCATTTACGCCCTCTTCCGATACCAAGACCAGGCCAAGAACGGCGTTAGCGCTCATCCATTCCTTTATCTGTCGTTGAAGCTCAGACAATCGATTCCGGTCGATAGGAATGAACCGATAGAATGCCGTAACACGCCAGATTGCGATTGAAGACACGCGTAGAAGGTACCTCGGGCTATGCTTCATGCATGTCTGCGTTGATGATTGCTGCGCTGTTGACCGGGTTTCAGATTAACTCCGACCTCGTTCAAATCCCTTTCGATGCCGGGGCTCTGGTCGTACAACCGATTGGACCTCGGGCAATGCGAGTTCGGTATAGCCGAAATGGGAAGTTCCCTTCCCAAAGGGTTCCAACTCTCATCGGGCTCGAGAGCTCACCACAGAGGACAAGCATCGATCTTGGAAGAGAGCTGACGATCCGTGGCGATGGCATTAAGGCAACAATCGACTATAGAACGGGGGCAATTCGTTTCTCGAACGCGAAAGGCGAGGTCTTCCTCGCCGAGGCTCCCGGGACACGTTCCCTCAAACCTGAGATCCTCCCAGGGCCTAAGGCAACGCCTTCGTTTCAAGCGAAGCAGGGGTTTCTCTTAAGTAGGGGAGAGGCGATCTATGGCCTCGGGCAGCACCAAGACGGGCTGCTGGACTACCGAGGAACTCCAGTGATCCTCGAGCAGGTCAACCGCGAAATCGCGATTCCTTTCTTTGTTTCCAGTAATGGCTATGGCGTGCTTTGGAATAACCCAAGCCATACCGCCGTCAACGTCGCTTCGAAATCCTCTGACCTTCCAAATCGACAGGAGTTCGATGAGGTCGGCAAAGCAGGTGGATTCACCGCCCGCTACTACCTCGGAGAAAACTTTGAGAAGCTCATTTCAACGAAACGTGAGTCGAGCATCGAACACGATTGGGACAAAACCGCCCCACCGGGAATGACGCACGATCACTACAGCGTTCGATGGACTGGGTCGATTCTGGCAACTCAGTCGGCTAATTACGTCTTCAAGACAGAGTCGGACGACGGCGTGCGCCTTTGGATCGACGATAAACCAGTAATCGATAACTGGACGGTCCATGCCCCAACTCTCAATGTGGCCAAGGTCAGGTTTCTTTCTGGGACGCGACACAAATTCAAGCTCGACTTCTTTCAAGCCGGTGGCGGCGCAATCATTCGGATGCATTGCGGCATTGAGCAACCCACCAATTTGTTAGAGCTTAATTCGGAGGCAGCGGATGTCATCGACTATTGCGTCTTCTACGGCCCTTCCATCGACAAGGTGATCGCAGGCTACCGGCATGCGACGGGCGAAGCGCCGATGCCACCGATATCCGCACTTGGATTCTGGCAAAGCAAAGAGCGGTATTCGACCCAGCAGGAGTGGTTCGATATAGCTTCGGAATATCGGCGCAAAAAACACCCGATCGATAACCTCGTTCAAGATTGGTTCTATTGGGACCCATCGCCTTGGGGCAGCCATCAACTCGATCCGATACGCTATCCCGATCCTGCCGCAGCCATTGCGCGTCTTCACGATGAGTTTCATCTTCAGTTTATGATCTCAGTCTGGGGCAAGTTCATCGCCGGATCGTCAGATCATCCCAACGCCAATCTTGATGCCATGGATTCAAAGGGATTTCTTTATCCCAAGATCGCCTCGAACGAGCGGTATTACGACGCCTTCAATCCGTTGGCCCGAAAGCTGTATTGGGATCAGATGCGCAATCAACTCTTCAGCCTGGGCGTCGATGCGTGGTGGCTCGATGCATCCGAACCTGAAGTCTATATGCACGATTTCCGTGCTGTACCGACGGCGGCAGGACTTGGGGCGCAGGTTCTGAATGCTTGGCCCCTGATGCACACCATCGGAGTATCTCAAGGTCAACTTGCGGCAGCACCGAACAAACGCGTTTTCATCCTGACTCGATCCGCCTACGCCGGGCAACAACGCACGGGTGCGGCATGCTGGTCGGGCGATATCAGTGCGACGTGGCAGGTCTACGCAAATCAAATTCCAGCCGGATTGAACTTCTGCTTGTCCGGTATTCCGTATTGGACGACCGACATCGGCGCGTTTTTCGTGCCCGGTGGTCTCTATCCTAAGCATGCAGCCGATCCGGCCTATCGGGAATTGTTCACTCGATGGTTCCAATACGGCTCGTTCTGCCCGATTTTTCGAGTTCATGGAACGGACCTCGCAAAGGAGATGTGGCGGTTCGGGCCTGAGACCGAGAAGATCCTCAACACATACGATGAATTGCGCTACCGACTCATGCCGTACATCTACTCCCAAGCGCACGCGGTTACCGCAAAAGGTGGAACGCTTATGCGCGCACTGGTGATGGATTTCCCGCACGACGAATCTGTTCGCAATATCAAGGATGAGTTCATGTTCGGACCTTCCCTCCTAATCTGTCCTGTCATTCAACCAACGGTGCACTCTCGAGCCGTGTATTTGCCGGCCGGCACCCGATGGTTCGACTTCTGGACTGGCAAGTCATTTGCAGGCGGAAAGACGATCGTTGCCGACGCGCCGATCGAGAAGTTGCCGATCTTCGTCCGGGCCGGTTCAATTCTGCCGATGGGTCCGGTCATGCAGTACACCGACGAGAAACCCACCGATCCGCTCGAACTACGTGTCTATCCCGGCGCTGACGGGAAGGTTGTGCTGTACGAAGATGAAGGCAACAACAATAACTACAGGAAAGGTAGGTATTCGGAGATCGACTTCATGTGGAACCAGCGACTCCACACCCTTACCGCTGGAAAACGCCGTGGTTCGTTTCCCGGTATGAAACAAAGCCGCGGACTCCAGTTTAAGATGGTCGGTTCCGGCGTCGGTGGAGTAGCTGAGACCAATGAGATGGCAATCGAGTATCACGGCGTGCAGACAGAGATTCAGACCTTTCCCCTTACTCCAAGGGAGTCTAAGAGATAAGATGCTGAGGTGAACATCGAACTTCAGCAGAAACTTGAATCGACGACTCTTGGACAGTGGCAAGCAAGACTGATCGAAAAATCGGCGACGATTTTGGCTACGTTCGTCGAATCGACGCCCGAGGACCGATTGCGTTGGCGGCCGTCAATCGACGACCAATCCAAAACTCGTTCGGTGTTGGAGCAAGTCGGTGAGTGCATCTACGCCAACGTCCGTTTTCGACACGTCCTCTTAGGTGAGGCAGTTCCAGCGGCGCCAGCCGAATGGGATACGTTTGCCTCTGCCGAAGAAGCCGTCATGCAGCTGAAGAACTCCGCCAAGGAGCTTGCCGACGTGGTTGCCGGCCTCGATTCTGCCGGTTTGGCCAAGGAGTACATGACTCACCGGGGTCCGATGCCCGGTGCCCTTGCGATGCAGTTTCCGGTTCGGAACATGACGTACCACATGGGGCAGATCAATATGATTCAGCTTCTGTATGGTGACGCAGAGTTTCACATCACCGAAGAATTCGTGACCCTGTAGCAAATTCGGGCTTCTTTTGGTCCGACACGGGAGCGTGTCGTATGGCATAGCCGGCGTGCGGATCCATTGGCGGCTGGGTGGGCTCAACCTCTGCTCGCACGAGGCTCGGGCATGGAGGCATCTGTCGCAAGAGGAATTACCAATTCACCAGTTCCCCGCTTCCTTCGGCGGCTGGTCGGTTTTCAGCCTCCATAGTTCGCCTGAGGCTCACGGATGGAGGCATCGATCTTTGGGGTTCATTCATTGTTCCCCAGTTCCCTGGCTCCCTTACGAGCCGTGGCCTATGGGGCAGAAGTGGGTGCCGTGCTTCTCGTCATACTGCTGGTGATAACCTTCGGCGAGATAGAACGGCTGCGCCATTCGGATCTCGGTGACGATCTTGTGCTTCAGCTTGCTCTGGGCCTCGACTCGCGACTTCTTCGCCTCGGCGAACTGGTCCATGTTGTAGCACCAGATTGCAGACCGGTAGTTGTTCCCAAAATCCGGTCCCTGGCTGTCGAGGGTGGTTGGGTCGTGATTCTCCCAGAAAATGGAGAGGAGCTTCTTGTACGACGTTTTGTTCGGATCGAATTCGACGAGCACAGTTTCGGCATGGCCTGTCGTGTGCGTGCACACTTGCTCATAGCTCGGATTGGAGACTGTTCCACCGGTATATCCAACTGCGGTTGCGACGACTCCAGGAACCTGCCGGAAGATGTCCTCCGTTCCCCAGAAGCACCCTGCGCTAAAACTCGCGATCTGGTCGTTGCCTCTCGGTTTGAGGTTCGTTGGCCCTTGCTGACTGATTTGCCCAGGGTCGGTACCAACTTTATTGCCCGAAACGGCAATGTCAGCGCTCGCGGCAGAAACGGCGCATCCGAATGCTGCGAGCATCGAACTCAGCGCTATAACTGCTACTGCAATTGCTCTTCTTGTCATGTTTTATCCTTCCTTTAGCCCCAATCTATCTGCACAGACTTCCCTTTCGGAACAGAATGTGCCGTTCTATTGTCGAATCTACGTAGTTCTAAGATGCGATCTTCGCAATTAGTTCCAAAGACTCGCGTTCAACAGGTAATCGAAAGTATGAAATCACTCAGAACCGTATCGATCTCGGCGTTGGCGATGCTCACAGTAGCCGCCTTTGCCCAGAATGGCCCCCCGATCAGCGTCGTTGTGGACGGCACTCCAATCGTCTTTACCGGTCAACAGCCGGCTGAAGTAGACGGCCATGTACTCGTTCCCCTGCGCGGCGTCTTCGAGATGCTCGGCGCATCGGTCGAATGGGACCCCGCGACACAATCAATTACCGCCCGTAAAGGAAGAACCCGCGTCAAGCTGGCCATCGGCCAACTCGATGCTTCCGTCGACGAAAGGCCGGTCCACATGGACATCGCTGCAACCCTCGTCAGCGGTACGACGATGGTTCCCCTTCGTTTCGTAAGCGAAGCGCTTGGCGCATTTGTTAAGTGGAACGCACCTCAGCATGAGGTCGATATTCAGAAGCCGGTCGACTACGATCTTCCAAAGCATCGAGACGACGATCACCGCGACCGTGATCGCCAAACTCCACCGCCTGCTGTTGTCATTCGACCAGTTCCGCCCATGCCGGTTCGTCACGAAGAGCGTCGCCCGTCGTTTGGCATCATCGCCGCCGACACGGTCATTCCCTTGATCTTGAACACAAGATTGAATTCGGCAAATGCCCAGCGTGGCGACCAGTTCACGGCAACGCTGCTTACCGGCAACATGAACCACTACTACGACCTACCGGCCGGCACAATGGCCTACGGTTCAGTTAGCTTCGTGCGCCGACGCGACGGCGATCACCCTGGAATCATTGAACTCGCGTTCGATCACTTGGTTCTGCCAAACGGTCGGAGCCTGCCTCTCGTTGGCCGCCTCGTCGGTCTAGACGACGTCAGCGTGAGACGAATGCAGGGCGGCGGAATCGTTGCGCGCGGCGGCGAGCGACACGATCATGTCGTTTACAGCGGTACTGGCGAAGGCATTGGTATCGTTGTTGGATTCAAAGACGACCATACATCCGCCCGAGTCGACCTCGGTAACCTCCTTGAGGGAGCCCTGAGGATCCGAACTCGAAACGTTGTACGCGTCCATGACGTCGAACTGCGGCCAGGCACACAGTTTGGTGTCCGGCTCTATCAGAACCTAACCGTTCCCCACGACCGATAAAGGTAACTAGGAGTTTGGCAGACGCTCGCTGATCCAATCGCGAGCATCTGCCAAACTCCGGCTGCTAATCTCGTGCGCCATCGGATACTCCTTGTAGGTCACTGCACAACCCGACTTTTCGAGCAGATCCCGAATTTGGCGCGAGCCTTGGACTGAAAGCACCCCGTCGTTGGTCCCGTGCTGCACACAGAACGGTAGTTCCCTTGTAGCTTCAAGAACCTCTTCGGGAACGAATTCGGGCAGAATTCGTCCGCTCATCAAGAGCACCCCAGAAATGAGATCCGGCTCCGACAGCGCAACTCCCAGACTCATCATTGCGCCCTGACTAAAGCCGCCAAGAAGGACCTTGCATGGCTCGACTCCGAGCGCCTCGGGCAGAGACCTCAGCGTATCGATGAGAAGGTCTCGACTCGCCAGTGCTTGCTCCGGCGCCACCTTGATCCCATCGGCATCCCATTGAACGTCGAACCACGCGTAACCGCCGTTGCCATATTCAAGCGGCGCCTGGATACATACGATGAGGAGACGAGGATCTAACTCAGGCGCCAAACCCATGAGGTCGTGTTCGTCGGCGCCAAGGCCGTGCAGCAATACGAGAATTGGGGGTTGGCCGAACGGCAAAACGGGCCTGCGGACAATGGCATTGAGCATTGCTCCGTAGTTTATTCGTTCCGCGTACCGTTCTTGGCCGGGAGTTGGGCTGAACTCTGCAGATCGGCGCCTAGCTTACGTAGGGGCGATTCTCGTAGCTCGTAACATGCTGGCCGGCGTATTTGTTGAGGATCTCCCAGGCATGGCCTTCATCGACACCGCCGGAAGGCAACGTTGCGCCCAACACTGCCCCGCCTGTGTTGATTTTGTGCTCGTACTCGGCGACGATGTGGCTTTCTACTCCTTGATCCTTTAGGTATCCCGCTAAAGCTCCGGCTGCCGCGCCAGCACCCATCGTTCCGGCTACTCCGGCAATCGCGGTTGCAAGCGCGCCGCCGCCTACGATTAATCCCACTCCAGGAACGAATAGCGCCGCCAACGTGGCTAGAATTCCGATTCCCGCACCAACGGCAGTTCCCTGCCAGGCTCCAGACAATGCATCTTCTGGAGTAGTCGTAGAAATGCCGATTTTGGCCTGGACCTCCATAGTCGAAAGGGCGTCGACCTCGGGTTCGGCAACGTCGATGTCAGAGACTGCCTCGACCATCGGTCCGATCCCAAACGGTGATAGGCCGGTCGACATGCCCGATGAGTTCGGCACCACGAATAGCATCCCTTCAGGCTGCGGATTTGGGAATTCCTCCGTATCGAGGCGACTCCATCGGTGGCTCTGAATGATACTAAGATCCTGCGCGAGAAGGCCGTGATCCATCAATGCGCCAGCCGCCTTTTCCGCCATCTTAGGGTCGTTGAATGTCGCGTAGATCGTGTTTCTCATCTGATTTTTCCTTCTGATCTTTCCGAGATTTCGGACAACATGGCCGGAAAGAGTCAGATTTGAGGCGGTAAGGAGCGCCGATTTGTTCCTGCTTTTTCGATCTCCGGGCCCCATTCGACAGTCTATAGTGGTTGTCTGGTGAATGAAGATTGAGACAAGTCACTCCAAAGCCCCAAGTCATTGCCGGTCTGATTGTCGTCGTAGCAACAGCATTCACCGTTGTGACGATCTTGAGGGGGAGCATGAGGCATCACCGCCGGCGATCTTCGTCAACTCAATACCGAGTCAAGCTTCTCGCAGAAGAGGTCGCCTCCCAAGGGAAAGTTGTTCACGCATTCGGCCAAGGTCAAGACCCTATTTCCTATACATGCCGAGCCGAGGACTCCTCTGTCGCCGTCGTTTGGGTTGGTCATGCCGATAATGAGGTCACTCCATCGCTCAGCCTCGGACCGATAATGGATCCGGATGGCAAGCTCTATGCGGCAACTCTCTCCCAAAGGGGACACCTGTGTTTTGTCGCAATTCAAAGAGGGTTCTCCAAACAACCGGTATCCGTAACTGTGCCGATTCAGTTTCCTCCCGAGAACCCGTTCCGGCCTGCAGTCAGCTTCAGTGTCACCGTCAAAAAGTTCGCCCCTGTTAAGCGATGCGTAGAGGTTCCACTGCCTGCAATTTCTCAGATTGGCGAGAAGACGGCACTGGTTGAGAACGTCACTGATCAAGGTCTCATCGGAGTTAAGATTGTCGAGAAGCTCCCGCCCGGCGAATCGTACCGACCGACTCTATTGGCGACATCCTTTTGTCAGCTTGGTTCGGATAGGGTAGTTGGCGCCGATTATTCTCAAGTTTGCTACTCGCCTGATGCTGCACGGATCCGCCTCGATTTATTTCAGAAAGTAACGGTCGAGGAGAGCTTGGTCTACCGAAACGCCGAGTTCAAGACGATGAGCGGTCAGCGCGTACTCTGGCTTCCAACGGATCAATCCATTGGATCTTTGCTCGATTGTCCTGCCTCTGCTATTAGGTCCTCGGAGCCTTCCTACAAGATTGCCAAGCTCTCTCATGCTCAAGGACATGTGAATGTCTTTTTGAGCGACCACAAACTTCGATCCTCGTTGCCCGGTTCGGAGCTCAAATGTATAGGTGTCTCGCCAAGTGTTGGCTCAATGGGCCTGGGGTGGCTCGAAGTGAGCGTCGATGCCTATGGAACCGCTGACCTGTTCAAAGCGAAACCAGGAGAAGCCGATCTGCATCTAACGAAAGTGCCTGAGTTGACAATCCGGTTTAAGGCAACTCGAGAGGTCAAGATCGGTTCGGAGGTTTTGAATTTGCCGGTTCGTAAAGTGAATAGTGATCCAGAGCTTTTTGCCCCGGCTCCCATGTCGAACCCTGCAGGCGGTCCAATGGCTATTCAGCGATAGTAGCGACTCATCGCGAAACGGAATGTTCGTGATTTCGATTCCTTAGGAGACATGAGTGAGCCCAAAACAGATCGCACCACAAGTCATTGGCGTCATTGCACTCGTTGTCATCGCCGGAATCGGCTTGGTTAAGCTCTGGAAGGCCCCTCCGGAGTTGACCGTACCTCCATTCGTAAAGCACTCCTATCGGCTCAACCTGATCGATCAACAAGAGGCTATACCGGGCAAATTAATACGTGCAAGCGGCGACGGTCAAGCTCCGGCCGAGTACCGTTGCACTGAGCAAGACGCTGCGGTCGCTACGGTCTTCATTTCCGATTCAGATCCGAATGACGCACGGCTTTTGGTGTCGATCGGCGAGTCGAAGGATCCAGAAGGACACCTTTACGGAGCGCACAGTAAGCAGGTCGGCCACATTGCGTTTGTTATCCTCGAAAGGGGTTTCTCTTCGAAGCCCGCCTCGGTATCAGTTCAGTTCGAAGTCCGAAATGAGTTCACGACGATCGGCAAATTTGAACTGAACACTCCCATCAAATTCACCAAAATTGCCGCCCCCAAGCGAGTGCTTTGGCCACCTTCGAAGGCCGAAACCGAATATCGAGAGAAACTCGCAATCGCGGAGACGATCGATGGAATTGGCGGTCCGTTCGTCAAGATCGTCGCGAAACAAACTCCAACCAACTTCTATCAGAGCACCGTTCTGGAGACGGCGTTTTGTCCTTCAGGTGGGCCAAATTCAGTGGTGTCCCTAAATCAACGCTGGGCCCACCCCGATGCAGCGAAGGTCAAACTAGATGAATTCGAAACGTTAACTACCGACGTAACTCTCGTTTACCGAAACGCTGAGATTCAAACGGTGAATGGAATTCGCCTACTCGTGTTGCCAACAACCCAAACGGTCGGGGAAATCGATGGATCGCCGCAAACGATTCAGTCCTTACCCGTCTCGGCATTCAACCCCGCTCATGTAAAACATCCGCAAGGCATCATCACGATCCGAGGATCGGTTCCGAACGCCGGACCTCCATCGGGGATCAGTCCATCGATCAGATTTGTCGATATGACCCCATCGGTAGACGAAATGGGGCTCTCTTGGATTCACCTAGGGGTTGAGGCATTTGCCAAAGCAGATCTCTTGACGGGATCAACAAAAACGCAGCATTCGGGGATCACCATAATCCCTGAACTGAAGATGCGGTTCAAGTTCTCCAAAAGCGTTACGGTCGGATCACGGACCTTCGTGCTTCCCGTGCACTACGTCAAAGAGGATAAGAAACTATTCCCTTCGCCTCAACCACAAAAGCCCTCGATTGGGATCGCAGGCAGCGGCATGCCGCTCCTAAACAGGCCAAGTTCCGCACCGCTGCTAAACCCTAATGCTGGGCCAAAGCCAAAATAGGCACTAGATCTGCCTGACCCAAACTTGCATGTCGGTCGACCCGCGATTGCACCAGGCGTAATACGGAATAAACTTACCAACCGCCTCCTTGGAGTTGTTTGCCCCGGAAGGAACATACAATTCGTCGGCTGGTTCATCGACAATGGCGAGCCCCTCAACCGACAAGACATTGACGCCTTCGAGAACCTTCTCCTTCTTCAGCTCAATTGGCGCTTCGACATCTACCGAGAACAACTGGGGAACGAAACCCAAATCTGGAGCCTCCAGTGTGTAAACCAGGGGCCCATTCGTCAATGCGACGCGGCCAACGTTGTCTCTTACCCGCGGGTCGGCCTCGACCCACTTTGGTTCCATGCCCAAGTCAACGGTCAATGTATCCCCAGTCGCCCAGGTCCGATCAAAAACGGCATAGCCGCTTTCGTAGTCAGCGGGGTCCTCAGCGGCAGGAAAATCGATCTCCATCTCGCCCGACCATGCTGGGATTCTCAGGAGTAGCTTAAACTGCACCGGCGACTTCGGCGATACGTGCAGCTTGTACTTCCCTGACCATGGGTAGTCCGATTCGATTTTAAAGTCGACTTTGACCCCATTGAGGGTGGCTGCAGCCTCACAACCAACGGGCATATGAACGTAAAAGGAGTCCTTCGACGAACCGACCGAATAGCGCCCGATCGAGCCGATTAGGCGAGCGATATTAGGGGGGCAGCAAGCACAAGTGAACCACGGCGTTCGCTTATGACTTCCTCGACTCTCAAGCGGGTTTGCATAAAAGTAGTGATCGCCGGAGAGCGAAATGCCGGAAAGAGCGCCATTGTAGAGCGCCCGTTCCATCACGTCGACATAGTCTCCATCGCCGGTCATTTCAAGCATCTTGTGCCCCCAAAACACGAGGCCACAGGATGCGCAAGTTTCGGCATAGGCGGTCAAATTGGGCAAGTCGTAGTCGGCGGTGAACCCTTCGTTGGAACTGCTCGGTCCAATTCCGCCTGTGACATACATCCTCCGCCCTGTCAAATTGTTCCAGATTCGAACAAGCGCCTCTTCCAGTGGGTTGTCGTTGCGATTGTCGCCAAGTTCGGCGGCTGCGATGTACAAATACATAGCCCGAACCGCGTGACCGACGATTTCGGTGTGCTGCCGAATCGGAGCGTGGTCTTGTGCGTATTGGCCATCGTATTTGCCATCTTTCGTGAGCAGAGAGCCACTTCCGGGCCACAGTGCAGATGCTTCGGGATCCGCGAGTTCAGCTTCAAACGGACTCGGAGAATGGCCCCGCTCTTCGACCATCCATCTTGCGAATTCGGAGTATTTGGGTTCGTTCGTTGCCCTAGCCAAGCGAACAAGAGCGAGTTCGATCTCTTCGTGTCCGCAGTAGCCTCGTCGCTTTCCTGGTCCAAATACCGACATCACGTGTTCGACGAACCGGATCGAGACATCAAGCAGGCGCCGGTCACCCAGGCATTCGAAGGCGGCAACACCCGCCTCGATCAGATGCCCACCGCAGTAGAGTTCATGCATCATGTTCAAGTTGCGCCACTTGAGGTTTGGATGCTTCAACTGGAAGAAGGTGTTCAGGTACCCATCCGGTTGCTGGGCGCCTTGGATCGCCTCTACGACGGAGTCAAAGCACTGTTGAACCTTTGGGTCCTTCCGGATGGCGAGTGCGTATGCGCATGCCTCCGCATATTTGTAGGCGTCGCTGTCGTTAAACCACAACCCTTCGAACGTCCCTTCCTTCTTCCCCGCCGCACGCTCGAAGTTGGCGATCCGCCCGGTTTCGACGAGTTGATCGTACTGAGTAGGAAGGGTCACGTCGATCAGCACTAGCTGCCAGCGCCCCCAAAACGAGTCCGTAATCTTGATATCAGAAAGGGGCAAACTGCTCATCCGACGCTGAAGCGACATGGATCGGAGTTTATCTCCAAACGAAGCGGTGGACGATGTTGGGTGTTGAGCGTTGGAGCGTTACAAGCGTTGGAGCGTATAGAGAATATGGGTAGTCATATTCGAACGTCGGTTGACACGAATCCATTGTCCCGAAGGGACTAGAATTTCAAAGCGAAGGGTTGGCGCTCCGGCGCCTACCCTGGAACTTGGGTCGACGCCAAACCCCTACCCTGAAAGGGTTCCGAAAACGAACGGCGGATCGGGACGTAGGTCGAGTCCAGAATCCCTTCGGGATACGTTTCTGTGCCCACCCACACCAGGGTAGGCGCCGGAGCGCCAACCCTTCGCTTTGACATTCTAATCCCTTCGGGATACGTTTCTTGACTGCCTCAAACCAGGGTGGGCCCCCGAGCGCCAAACCTTCGCTTTGCCATTCTAATCCCTTCGGGATACGGTTTTGTGCCCTCCACACACCAGGGTAGGCGCAGAAGCGCCAACCCTTCGCTTTGACATTCTAATCCCTTCGGGATACATTTCTGTGCCCACCCACACCAGGGTAGGCGCCGGAGCGACAACCCTTCGCTTTGCCATTCCAATCCCTTCGGGATACGGTTTTGTGCCCGCCACAAACCAGGGTAGGCGCAGGAGCGCCAACCCTTCGCTTTGACATTCTAATCCCTTCGGGATACGTTTCTGTGCCCGCCACACACCAGGGTAGGCGCAGGAGCGCCAACCCTTCGCTTTGCCATTCCAATCCCTTCGGGATACGGTTTATGCCCGCCACACACCAGGTTAGGCGCAGGAGCGCCAACCCTTCGCTTTGCCATTCTAAGCCCTTCGGGATACGTTTCTTGTCTGCCTCAAACCAGGGTAGGCACCGGAGCGACAAACCTTCGCTTTGACATTCTAATCCTTTCGGGATACGTTCTACGCACGCCACACACCAGGGTAGGCGCTGGAGCGCCGACCGTTCGAATTGAAACTCAACCTCCATTGGTGGGATAGCAGCTTCCGGCTATCAGTTGGGTCAACGTTTTGGCGCGGGTTGCCAGGACTTCCTGAGCGTGATCGCGACAAGCACGAGGCTGAAGACGGACCAGGCTACGGCCCAGGCTACGGCGGGGATGCCGGTGGCGTCTTGGAGGATTCCGGCGTCGGAGTGAACTTCGGTCGCAGTAACGATCTTCACGAGGGAAAACAGCGACTGAACTGAGTTCAGACACTGCTGAAGACCCAAGAACTGGCAGCAAAATACCAAGGCGTTACCGCGCACGAAGGCTGCGATTCCACCAACTATCACAATCCAGGCTGCGCCCCACAACTCACCGACCAAGTCTCCACGCACCCAAACCGCCATCGACAAGGTTAGAAGAAGGGCAAGGGCGACCAGCGATATTCTGGCGCTCCGCTGCTCCCGTCCGAAATAGATCATTGCCGCGCCAAAGATCGAAGCGCCCAGATATCCGGCGGACGCAATCAACAGTAGGCTGCCTCCGACCACGGGGGTGACACCGCTACCATCGGCGTGTACCACGATCTTCTGAACCTCGGCGCCGGTCGCTTGAGCGACGAGGGCGTGGCTAAATTCGTGGAGGTGGGTGTTTAGGTAGAAGACCGGTAGAAGAAGCTCCCTAACAATTGGAATGAGAAACCCCGCCAATGTCGCAAATCCTGCGATCAACAGCGTCGATTGGTGCGGCCTCATTTTGCTTCGTGACTTCATTTTCTAATCAATCATTTATACGGATCAGCGTTTCATTCGGATGGGTTAGATAAGGATGACGTAGAATGTTCGTGAGGTATTTATGTCCGTGATACGAAATCTTTTTCGCCGAAGTGAGGTTGAGCCAACCGAAATGGGTCCGCTCTTTGCTCAGGTCAAGTCGGCGATGGAGAACGTCCAAGCTTACGCTCGATCGCACGGCGGCGAGATCCGATTGCTCGGAGTCACAGACGACGGAGACGTCAAAATCAAGCTATCGGGCGCATGCCACGGATGCCCAATGTCCGCACTAACCTTGAAGCATGGCATCGAACTGCAGCTAAAAGAATTAGTACCGGGCGTGCGCAAGATCGTCCAGCTTTAATTAGCCGTGAAGATACGGCGTCCATTTCGAACTCGGAACGTGAGTGCATTCGCCGATCCGAGAGAAGAAATATCCGACAGCGTCGCCGAATTCATGAACGGATAGGGTGATCACCGACCCCGTCGCCAATCGGGAGTAGTTCCCCACGAATCCGCCTTCCACAAGTTTAATCAACTGTGGCCTTTCACTTGGCTTATCGAATATTAGGCGACCGAGATCGACCTTAAGGGGTCTTGGCGTCAAGGTAAACGCCGGCTGAAGCGCCTTGTGAATTCTGGCAAACTCCGCAATCACTTCAGACCTAGTAATTGAACCGTTGAGGGAACCTTGGACCTGCATCGGCGAAACGGTCTGGTGAAGCACGGTCTTGAATAGGCCGTTAAGGCGGGCAAACGTTGCCTGGGCTTCGGCACGAGTTACCGGTGCGCTGCTAACAACGACGGGCGCCTTCGGCGCTCGTTTCTTCAGCCCACCTTCATCCTGCGCTGAGCCGATCGCAATGAGTCCGACTACTGCAACTAACGCGCCAAGGTGAATTCTCATATTGTGCTGACCGCTCCGCTCTGCCGGATTGCGCCTAACTCTTCCAGAGCGCGTCCGGTTCCGATTGCTACACAGTGTAAGGCATTATCGGCCACTCTCACCGGAATATCGGTGACGCTCTGCAGGAGGCGGTCCAGTCCGCGCAGAAGCGCGCCACCGCCGGTTAAGGTAATTCCTCGTTCGATCACGTCGCTTCCGAGTTCGGGAGGCGTCTCTTCAAGAACCGAGCAAAGCTTCTCCGCGATTTGACGAACCGGCTCGCTGAGCGCTTCGCGAATCTCTTCACTCGAGATCTCGACGCTCTTCGGAAGGCCCGCGACCAAGTCCCTCCCTCGGATGTTCATCCTAAGCTCTTGAGCCAGGGGATAGGCCGATCCAATCTTGATCTTAACTTCTTCCGCTGTCGGATCGCCGATCATCAGGTTGTAGGCATTACGGATGTGTCGAATGATCGCTTCATCGAGCTTGTTACCACCGACTCGAAGACTCTGGGAAAGAACAATGCCGCCGAGTGAAATGACGGCGATATCGCTGGTGCCACCACCAATGTCGACGACCATGTTGCCACCGGGAGTCGAAATCGGCAGGCCTGCCCCGATCGCCGCAGCCATCGGCTCTTCGATCGTCATGGCGTTGCCTGCGCCGGCTTCTTTTGCGGCTTGAATAACGGCTCGTCGCTCAACGTTCGTGACGCCGCTGGGAACGCAGACCAGGGTTGTCGGCTTAAAGCGAATGGGCGATCGCCCGCCGCAGGTTTTCTGAATGATGTATTCCAACATCTTCAGTGTCGTCGTGTAATCGGCGATAACGCCGTCTTTCAACGGGCGAATGGCGGTGATATTCCCGGGAGTGCGTCCGAGCATATCACGCGCCTCATTGCCCACGGCAAGGACCTTGCCGTTTGTAGAGTTGATGGCAACTACCGTAGGTTCCGATAGGACGATGCCTTTTCCTCGTCGATAAACGAGGATATTGGCTGTACCCAGGTCGATGCCGATCTCAGGAACGAACTTCAATGAGTCGGTTCGCCCACCTTGGTGCGCTTTTCCTGTGCCGCGATACGTCGAATATCGCCTCCGAGGGAGATCAAGGACCCCTCGAGGTTGTCGTATCCCCGGTCGATGAAGTGAATATTCTTAACGATCGTCTCTCCCTCGGCAGCCAATCCTGCAAGAACCAACGCTGCGCCTGCACGCAAGTCGCTGGCTGACACGGTCGCACCCCTAAGGGTCGAAGCACCGGTAATGATCGAAGTGCGGCCCTCTTGCATGATGGTCGCGCCCATTCGATTCAATTCTTGAACGTGCCCGATCCGGCTTTCATAGATCGTCTCTTCGACAGTGCTCGTGCCTTCACATACGGTCAGCAGTGCCGACATCGGCTGCTGCATATCCGTCGGGAAGCCAGGATATGGCATCGTCTTGATTCGTACAGCCTTCATGTGAGGCGAAGCTTTAACTCGAAGCCAATCCGGTCCTTCCGAGACCTCAGCGCCGATCTCACGCAGCTTGTTGATCACGGCAGTTTGGTGGTCGGGGATGATGCCGCGTACGGTTACATCGCCACCGGTAATAGCGCCAGCCAAAAGGTATGTTCCAGCCTGAAGCCGGTCGGTTGGGATCGTGTAGCCGCAAGCCTCAAGTCGCTTGACGCCCTGAACGGTGATCGTGCTCGTCCCCGCTCCTTCGACGTTAGCTCCCATCCGATTCAGGAAGTCGGCGAGAGCGGTAACTTCCGGCTCAACCGCGGCGTTCTGAATGACTGTAATTCCTTTGGCGAGCGTCGCCGTTGCCATGAGGTGCTGAGTTGCACCTGCACTGGGAACGTCGAGATAGATCTCGGTTCCGGAAAGCTGCGTGGCCCGAACGGTATAGCGACCGTCGGAGAGGTCGAGTTCGGCTCCAAGAGCTCTCAAGCCCTTTACGTGGAGATCGACTGGACGCGCGCCGATCTTGCATCCGCCGGGCGCCGGCAGCGTTACTACTCCGATGCGGGCAACGAGCGGTCCGAGCAGATAGAAAGACGTCCGGATGGAGCGAACCATCTCTTCGTCGGCTTCCCCATCGCAGAGGTTGGTGCAATCGATAAGGAGCGATCCTTCGACCCACTGCACTTTTGCTCCGAACACTTCTAGGAGCTTGGCTTTAGTCCGAGTGTCGGAAACGTTGGGGACGTTGTGAAGTATCGTCGTCCCTTCGGCGAGAACGACCGCCGACATAATAGCGAGGGCAGCATTTTTACTACCCGCAACATCGATTTCTCCAAGCAGCTTCCTGCCGCCCTTTATTAGATAAGCACTCATGAAAACCCTCCGTCCGTGGCTGGTTCAAACACAGCTAGTGTAGCGGGGTTTGGACAAGAAAGCCAAGTTTACCGTTACAAGACGAGTCGGCGCTGACCGCAGTTCCAGTATATTTACTAGGGTTTCGGAGAAGCAACCGGTCTTTAGGCCGATTGCTCCAGGTACGAATCCCCTGCGAATTCCTCGAAATACGGAAGAAACATCCTCCATTCATCTTTTCCTTGTGCCTTGAGATACATGGGCAAAGACAGATACGGCACAAAGTGAGGACGTTTGGGCTTCCTTGCAAGCTTCATGTGCGCTTGCTGGGGTGTCTTATCCGCTTTTTTCAGGTTGCATCTTCGGCAGCAGGCAACAAGGTTGTCCCACGTATGAGGGCCTCCCGCCCATTTTGGAAGAACGTGATCGATTGTCAGATCCTTCCCTTTGATACCGCAGTATTGGCAGGTGTATCCGTCGCGCGCCAAAACCGAGTGCCTGGACAGCCGCAATTGGGGCATAGGTCTCCGAACCTGGTATCGCATCTTCACTACCGACGGCGCCTTGTAAGGTCCGCCTACGGTCGCCAAGGGCGCCATACGATGTTCTAACACCTCTGCTTTTCCTAATAGCAGAAGCGTGATCGCGCGACGCATATTGCATACGTTAAGGGGCTCGTAGTTGCTGTTCAGAACCAGTACTTCGTGAATTGACATGTCCCGTGACTCCCTAGCCGGTCTCCTCCGGCGAATGAAAGATACGTTGCGGGTATGAGGTGTCAAAAACAAAAAGACCCGTATGCGCACGCACACGGGCCTCTTCGGCCGCTTTGGTTGATTTGCGTTTTTTTGCTGTGTCCCGCCAGGCTGGCGGGACACTGCAATAATACGAATAGCAACCACGGCTGCCGAAG
>Ga0364860_10303_pt1 | contig 35882 bp, 27 predicted proteins | sample ExccelAu500001D4_FD_206916 | JGI IMG/M metagenome (GOLD analysis project Ga0364860, IMG submission 206916) | Enriched cells from Trout Bog Lake Hypolimnion, Wisconsin, USA - BchlTB.Aug20.5000.01 .D4 | ecosystem: Environmental > Aquatic > Freshwater > Lake > Hypolimnion/Profundal zone | place: USA...
AAAGTATACCTAAAGGGCAGTATTCCATGAATAAATTCGGCTCAGAATATCCCAATCCTGCTAAATTTTACGAACAAGGATCGGGAGCAGAATTCTCAATTTTGGCAAATTTGTCCAATGCTTCAACAATCCTGGTGCTAAAACTATCCGTAATGACCAGGCGTGAAAAGATTTCAGCCTTATGCAAATAGAATTTGTTTTCGGTTATTTCCTGAATGGCAGAACTGAGTCTCCGAATATTAAGTCGTTGGGCAGGTATCACTAATCCGATTCCAAGTTTTTTGACCCGATTCGCATTATCGGGCTGGTCATGGGCAAACGGAATCAGAATCTGAGGCTTTCCGGAGGAAAGTGCCTGGGAAGTCGTCCCGATGCCGCATTGATGTACAATGGCTTGACAAAGTGGGAAAAGTGCAGGAAAGGGCTCATATTCAGAAATGAACACCTGAAGATCTACGCTGGCCTCTGCCGGCAGATTCTTCGCCTCTTTCCCAACCAGAAACACGGCGCGGATGCCACTCTTTTTCACAGCTTCGAAGGCAATTTTAAAAAAATCGGTTTCCATCTGGACGATTGCAGAACCGAGGGTAAACACAAAGGGCGCGGGGCCATTTGCCAGGAATTTCAAAATTGGTTCAGAAAGTCTGTGTTTTTCCTCTTTTCCGAAAAATGGGAACCCAACCTGCCTGACGTTTTCGGGCCAGTCGGGTTGCGGACTTGCAAAAGGTTTTGGAAACAGGGCAAGTGTTCTGTGAGGTGAGAAATATCGGATAAGCTGATTTTCTGAAATAACAGGTAATCCAATTTCAGTGCGCAGAGAATTTATCGGTGACAACCAGTTTCGTGTTGCTCTGGCAATCCGTTTCAGGATGAACCTTGAAACGGAAGGGCCAAAGAATTTTCTTCCGGAAAAGAAACTTAATGGCCCAAGTGAGGGCGGATCATAGGCAGAAAAGAAAACTGATGGTTGTAAAACACATGAAACCCAAGGGATGCCTCTTTTTTCGGCGACTACCGGTACCACAAATGTGAGGAGATGAGAAATGATCAGGTCGCAACCTTCAGTCGCTTCCATCAGAACACAATAATTATCTGACAGATAAGGAAGAACAAGATTACGGACAACAAATTCGGTACCTCGGGTACTGTGGTTAGCCTTCTTTGTCCATACTTCCTCAGGGCCAACATCTTCAGGTCCGGGTCGCATTGAAATAAATGAAAATCCCGCCATCTCAACGACCGCCCTGTAATGTGGATGTGTCACGATAGTTACCTGATCACCCTGATTTCTTAAGACCCTTGCGATAGCCATATAAGGATGCAAATCGCCTAAAGAACCAAAAGTTGCCAACACAATTTTACGCATTTCTAAAACTATTTAATTACTGTTCATCGGCATCCTTTTCAAGGTTACAAATTTCCATTTATAAACCGGGAAACGTCATTGCAGTGGATCCAGCAATTTTCATTAGTGACTAAAATTGTGAAGCATACTGCAAAAAAATAATTTCTCGCAAAGAGCGCTAAAGGCCGCAAAGAAATAATAAAACCTTGCGTTACTTTGCGCCTTTGCGAGAAATACAATCATTAAATATCTGGTTATCAGATTATATTATTTCTTATTTCCACTTTTGGTAGCATCTTTTAATCCCTCTTCAATCGTACGGTGAATCTTGCCCTGGTGAATCCTCCCCTTAAATACATCATCCCATGTTATATATGGATAGAGGTGATGTTCTTTGGCCTGTTCCTCGAATAGGGCTTTCAGCTCAGTCAGTTTTTCAGGATATTTACCGGCAAGGTCAATCCGCTCCGTAAAATCTTCATTCAGATTGTAAAGCTCCCAGGCATTTTCATCAAAGGGAGCACTGCTTTGGGCATTACCGGTTATAAAGCTGTTTGGATAGGCCAATTCTGCCTTCCAGCCATCTCTGTAAATTGACCGGGCACCAAAAATATAATAATACTGAGTGGTGTGGTGCGTGGCAGCTTTTGCATCGTTTATTGAATATGCGAGCGAAATGCCCTGAATGGTATCCTGTTTGATCCCTTTGATTTGTTCAGGTGCCTTAATGCCCGTCAACTCGAGTGTAGTTGGTAAAATATCAATTACGTGGCTGTACTGATTGCGAATCCCCCCTTTTTCTTTAATCCCTTTCGGATAAAAAACAATCAATGGATTGCGTGTTCCACCTTCACTGTTGGCATCCTGTTTCCAGAATTTGAATGGGGTATTTGCAGCCTGTGCCCATCCAAGCGGATAGTTTCCTTCTACACTGGTTGGAGTTCCAATTTCACCGATTTTACTCAGGTTATAGTTTATATTTTCCTGTTCGGTGGCCTTAGTTCCAAATATCGGACGATCAATATCCCCGTTAAGTGTTCCTTCCTTACTCGCACCATTATCTCCTATTAAAACAAATATCAGGGTGTTATCCAACTGGTTAATTTGTTTCAGGTGATTCACAACGCGGCTGATCTGGTTATCGGTATAGGTCAGATAACCGGCATAAACCTCCATAAATCGGGCATACAACTTCCTTTCATCAGCCGGAAGTTTATTCCATTCCTTAATATTCGGATTACGTTCAGGCAATATTGCGCCGGCCGGAATTATACCCTGTTTCTTTTGACGGGCAAAAACTTCTTCACGGAAAACATCCCAACCTTTGTCGAATTTACCTTTATACAAATCGCTCCATTCCTTTGAAACCTGATGCGGCGCATGGGTTGCACCGGGGGCATAATAGAGGAAAAATGGTTTATTGGGTGCAGCCTTTTTCTGACGGTCGATATAACTGATCGCTTTATCAGTAATCTGCTCACTCAGATGACGTCCATCAGGCTTAACATGCGCCTGATCTTCCACTAGATCAGGAACATACTGATCTGTCTGGGAGCCCAGGAATCCGAAGAAATGATCGAAGCCCTTTCCGGTTGGCCAGCGGTCGAAGGGTCCGGCATCGGTAGCGTCCTCATCGGGTGTGACCCCGTATTTACCCACAGCAAACGTGTTGTATCCATTTTCGCGAAGGATCTCAGCCACAGTTCCGTCTTCAGCAGGAACACGTCCGTCCCATCCAGGGAAACCGGCTGACAAAATGGTGTGTGAAAAACCGGAAACATGTACTGAAGCGCTGTTTCTCCCGGTTAACAATGCTGCACGGGTTGGTGCGCAGATTGCTGTAGTGTGAAAATTGGTGTAACGTAAACCCTGGTTTGCAAGACTGTCGAGTATGGGCGTGTGGATTACTCCGCCGAATGAACTTGAAGCTCCGAAACCGACATCGTCAAGCAGAATCCAAACTACGTTAGGTGCTCCGGCAGGAGCTTTTACCGGTTCCGGCCACCACTCTTTCGATTCGGCCAACGTCCTACCGATTACTCCCTGAAAAGGATGTTGACCTGAATTCTGGGCCTGACCAGCCAGAGACAGCAATCCTGCCCCCGCAAGAGCAGCTTTTCTTAAAAATTTAATTTTCGCCATTTTATATTCTTTATTTAATTCAATTAATATTTACAACCGGGAAATTGTTATTATTTGGTGACCGCATTGTTATGTATCCGGTGTTTCAGCACATCCTCCCAATCGATCATAGGATACAAGTGGTATTTCTGAGCCTGTTCATCGAATAATGCTTTCAGTTCTTTCAGCTTTTCAGGATTCGATTTTGCCAGATCAACCCGTTCGTTAAAATCCTCATGGATATTGTAAAGTTCCCAAACATCGTTCTCGAAATTGGCTGGCTGGATTGCCTTCCCGCTATTTGCAGAAACAAGCAGGTCAACAATATCAGGATGATGGGAGGCTGCTGCTTTCCATCCATCGGAATAAACAGATCGGTTCCCAAAGATATAATAGTGCTGAAGGGTATGCTTCGATGGAGCATTGGCATCGGCAATCGAATAAGCCAATGAGGTTCCCTGGATGGGATCCTGTTTTATTCCGCGTATCTCAGCGGGTTGGTTAATTCCCAAATATTCCAGGGTAGTCGGTAAAAGGTCAATAACATGTCCATACTGATTACGGAGCCCCTTCTCTTTTATCCCTTTCGGATAATAAACAATCAGGGGATTATGTGTTCCACCCTCTGACTGTGCATCCTGTTTCCATAACCTGAAGGGAGTATTGGCCGCCTGTGCCCATCCTAGCGGATAATTTGTACTTGCACCGGCAGGAGTTCCGATATCATCAAGTCTTGAGAGATTGTATTTAATTTGTTCTGCCTCCGTACGCGGAGTAAACATTGAGCCCCTTTCAACAGCTCCGTTAAATGTCCCCTCCTTACTCGCACCATTGTCTCCTATAATTAGGAATACAAGTGTATTATCGAATTGATTGATGCTTTTTAAATAGGTGAGCAGACGGTTTACCTCGTGATCGGTGTAGGTAAGGTAGCCGGCATACACTTCAAAAAAGCGGGCATACAATTTCTTTTCGTCGGGTGTAAGCTTGTTCCAGGCCTTAATGTTGTTATTGCGGTCAGGCAGCTGGGCGTATGCAGGAATTACCCCTAATTTCTTTTGATTCGCCAGTACTTTTTCGCGGTAAACATCCCACCCTTCATCAAACTTTCCTTTGTACTGATCACTCCACTCTTTTGCAACCTGGTGTGGAGCATGAGTTGCCCCCGGAGCATAATAAAGGAAGAAAGGCTTATTCGGAGCCGCTTTTTTCTGACGGCCAATAAAACTGATTGCCTTATCGGTAATTTGTTCACTCAGGTGTCGTCCATCAGGGGCAACATGTGCCTGGTCTTCAACAAGATCCGGCTTATACTGGTCGGTTTGTGACCCCAGAAAACCAAAGAAATGATCGAATCCTTTTCCGGTTGGCCAATGTTCAAAAGGGCCTGCATCGGTGGCTTCCTCGTCAGGAGTTACCCCATATTTGCCTACGGCGAAGGTATTGTAACCATTATCACGCAAAATTTCGGCGATTGTACCTGCAGTTGCCGGCGTACGACCATCCCAACCCGGGAAACCTGCTGACATTGTGGTATGGGAGAATCCACTCTCATGCACCGATGCGCTGTTTCGTCCGGTCAACAAAGCTGAACGGGTTGGTGCACAGATTGCACAGGTATGAAAGTTGGTGTAACGCAATCCGTTATTGGCCAGCGTATCGAAAGTTGGAGTCCTTATCAATCCCCCAAAGGCACTCGATGCGCCATAACCAACATCGTCGAGCAACACCCAAACGACATTTGGTGCCCCCTGGGGTGCTTTCACCGGTTCCGGCCACCACTCCTTCGATTCGGCGAGTGTTTTACCAATAATTCCCTGGAAAGATTGTTGCTCCCGATTTTGAGCATGACTAACCAATGAAATGAAACCCGCACCTGCAAGGGCAGCTGTTCTTAATAATCTGATATTTGACATATTAGATAATGATTTTAATTCTGTTAAATATATAATCTGAGGTCAGCCAGTTAATTTCTGCTGATTAACGGAGGAAGTTGCCATGAACTCCTGTCTTTTAAATAAGCTTCGGAAGGCCAGTAAATACGCACTGTTAAGTTAAAGGTCTCATTTGGTGATGGTAACCAATTAGATTCGAGATTTTTTCCGGGATTTTGATTTTGAATATAAAGATCAAGGCTCCCATCGGCATTATAAACTAAAGGATCACGGTCTCCAATGGCATAGCGATTAATCGGATTTTTGATCAAATACCCATCTTTATCATATAAGGTATACGACCAAAAGGCACGTGCCGGTGGAGTCTGACCTTTTGCAAAATGGACAACATAACTGTTTTTGCCATTTAATATATTGGAATCTCCATCGGTCAGATAATTTAGGTAGATAGCTTCTTCAGGATTTAAAGCCCCTAGCCCTTTGTATGCAATGAAAGCTCTGGTTTTGTAATTTGTTCCGAACCGACCCGGGACTGGGACTGTGGTGTCTGAGACACTTTTTTTAGGATTGAAATTAAGGTCAGCTGAATCAAGTTTAGCGTAAATAAGATTTGGAATCTCCTTTAATTTAGACTGTAAAGCAGCATTAAAGCGACTCAAATCAAAATCCAGGCCACCGCCAATACCCAACTTTGCCAGTCTCCTGACGATGACTGAGTCGCCCGGTAGTGGTGGATTTGATTCGAGCAGTTCATTTATATAATTAAAAAAGTCTTCAATACTGAGTTGTTTGGCCGCCTCTTTTACGCCAAATTCCCCTTGTTTGAGTTTCTTTATTACAGCCAATGACTCAACTGAGTAATTTTTATTCGCTCCTTCTTTTGATAAAGGTACTTTCTGCCATTCACTTAAAGGGGTTGAAAGTAATTTTTCCTGCAAAGGGGCAACGAAATTTTTACCGTCATCCGGATTGTTCACCTGATAACGGCCAATAATCCAAACAAGGTTTGTAGGAGAAACTACCTGTTGCGACCCTTTCGGAAGGTTCCCTTTGAAGTCGGGTCCCGTCACAACATATTCCTGTGCTCTGGTTCCCGTGGTTCGTTTCCCGAAAGAGGCAAAAACATTGGTCCATGCATCGTACAGTGGGACAACATAATATCTATCCTTAGAGTCCGGAATGGTTAAAACAACCGGTTCATTCCTTAAATCCAGAAAGGCGGAGGAATAATAAGTGTCATTATTTGGGCGGACCACTGTCCGAAACGTATGGTCCGGAAACCGGTGGATATGCTGAAATTTGTTTATTTCTACTTTTGAAGTAAGCCGGGTAAGATCGGTATAAATTAACGGTAGTCCATAAATAAATCCTTCTTGTGCGATCGAAAGCGCTTCAATATCGTTAACCGGTTCAGTTAGGTGGGTGCAGCCCAATAGCAGCGTTAAAAGTATCGCTGATACTATGCAGTTAATTGCTGTTTCTTTCATCGTAAGGCGGGATTTATTTAAATCTAAAAACTTCATGATATTTAAATTGAAGTTTAAACATCATGAAGTTTAAGGGTATATTTAATTAATAACTTTTGTTTTGGCGGCGTTTTTGATAAACTGACCCAATACATCTTCCCAATCGAGAAGCGGATAGAGATTGTGCGATTTCGCTTCTGAGTCAAACAAGGCCTTAAGTTCTTTTAGCTTTTCAGGATATTTCTTCGCAAGATCATTGATTTCGTTGAAATCCTCATTCAGGTTGTAAAGCTCCCAAACATCATTATCAAATCTGGCAGGATCTGATTTATAATTAAAGTCAGGCACTTTGGTCCAATCGGTAAGCGGATTATAATGGAGTGTTTCAGCCTTCCATCCATCTTTATAAATTGAGCGTGATCCGAAAATATAATAATACTGGACGGTATGCCTCGAAGGCGCTTTGGAGTCATCAAATGAATAAACCAATGAGGTTCCCTGGATGGGTTCCTGCTTAATACCTCTGATTGTTTCAGGTTGCTTTATTCCAAGATATTCGAGTGTAGTTGGGTATAAATCGATAACGTGACTGTACTGGGTACGGATGGCTCCCTTATCTTTAATTCCCTTAGGATAATAAACGATTAGAGGATTACGGGTTCCACCTTCGCTGTTTGCATCTTGTTTCCAATGTTTAAATGGAGTATTGGCAGCCTGGGCCCAACCTAACGGATAATTGGGTGATGAATTGGGAGTGCCAATTTCGTCATAATGCTGGAGAAGTGATGCTGCATCCTCCTTTTTAAACATGGAGGTGATATTGGCAGATTCAATGGTTCCACCTTCCTTTCCTTCTTTGCTTGCTCCATTATCGCCAATGATCACATAGATAAGCGTGTTATCTAACTGGTTGATTTGCTTGAGATAATTGACCACCCGGCTAACTTCGAAATCGGTATAAGTCAGATAACCTGCATATACTTCCATAAAACGGGCATACACTTTCTTTTCGTCCGGAGTGAGGGTTTCCCATGCTTTAACGCTTGAGTCACGGGCCGGCAATTTGGCATTAGCAGGGATTAATCCCAGTTTTTTCTGATTGGCAATCACTTTTTCTCTGAACACATCCCAACCTTCATCGAATTTGCCTTTGTACTGATCACTCCAGAATCTATCTACCTGATGAGGTGCATGTGTAGCCCCGGGAGCATAGTAGAGGAAGAATGGCTTTTCAGGAGCTGCTGCCTTTTGTTTTGATATGTAACTGATGGCTTTGTCGGTGATCTGGTCACTCAGGTGGCGGCCATCAGTCTTTATATTGGTATTGTCTTCGACTAATTGTGGCTTATACTGATCGGTTTGTGAACCTAAAAATCCGAAGAAATGTTCAAATCCTTTTCCTGAAGGCCAGCGGTCGAATGGACCTGCATCGGTAACATCTGCATCCGGAGTTAAACCATACTTCCCAACTGCAAAGGTATTGTAACCATTGTCCCGTAATACCTCAGCAATTGTGCCATCTTCTGAGGGGATGTGTCCGTCCCAGCCCGGATATCCTGCAGACATCCCAACATGGGCAAAACCAGCCATATGAACCGAACTGGAATTCCGTCCGGTCAGCAAGGCCGAGCGTGTTGGTGCACAGATAGCGGTGGTGTGGAAATTCGTATAACGCAGCCCCTGGCTTGCCAGTGCATCAAATGTTGGTGTATTGATAACACCTCCAAATGTACTCGACGCACCAAAACCTACATCATCGAGCAAAACCCATATTACGTTTGGGGATTTTGCCGGTGCCACCGGATTTTGCGGCCACCACTCCTTCGAATCAGCCGAGGTTTTCCCGATAACGCCCTGAAAAGATTGCGAATTTTGCGCCTGCACCCCATTAGTGGCAAACAACGCCAGTGCAGCTGCAGCCAAGGAGATTTTTGAAGTCAATTTAATTTTTTGCATCTTATTTTTCTTATTTGTGGTTCGACAGACTTTTAAAAAACGGGATGAATTTCTGAGTGAGTATATCATCCCAGGTAATCAACGGATAGAGCTGATGTTCTTTGGCTTGTGTCTCAAATAACGATTTCAGTTCTTCCAGTTTTTCCGGATATTTCCCGGCCAGATCAATCCTCTCAGTATAATCCTCATTCATATTATATAATTCCCAGGCATTCTCATTAAATGGAACATTGCTTTTCGCATTTCCGGTAATGAAACTATTCGGGTATGGTAATTCGGCTTTCCATCCATCTTTATAAATTGACCTGGAACCAAAGATGTAATAATACTGAATCGTGTGCCGGCTGGCGGCATTTGCGTCATTCACCGAATAGGCCAGTGAGATTCCCTGAATGGTGTCCTGGTTAATACCCTTAATCTGAACAGGGGCTTTAATGCCTGTAAGGTCGAGTGTGGTAGGTAAAATATCAATGACATGGCTGTATTGGTTGCGGATTCCTCCTTTATCCTTAATTCCCTTTGGATAAAAAACAATGAGCGGATTATGGGTGCCCCCTTCGCTGCTTGCATCTTCTTTCCACAATTTGAAAGGGGTATTGGCGGCTTCGGCCCAACCTAACGGGTAATTCCCTTCCGTACTTGATGGCGTTCCAATTTCATCAATTTTACTCAGGTTATAATTAATACTCTCAACCTCAGAAAGTTGTTTTGTCCCAAAAGCCCGTTCTGAAAACATACTCTTATCGATCAGTCCGTTCAACGAGCCTTCCTTGCTCGCACCATTATCGCCAATCAGTACAAAAACCAGGGTATTATCAAGTTGGTTGATCTCTTTTAAATGATTGATTACTCTGCTGATCTGATAATCGGTATATGTGAAGTAACCCGCATAAACCTCCATAAAGCGTGCATAAAGTCTTTTCTCGTCGGGGGAAAGTGTATTCCATGCTTTGATGATTGGATCGCGATCGTGCAAAACGGCACCGGATGGAATCACCCCTAATTTCTTTTGACGGGCAATAACCTCTTCACGAAAAACATCCCAACCTTTGTCAAATTTGCCTTTGTATAAATCGCTCCACTTTTTGGCAACCTGATGCGGGGAGTGAGTAGCTCCGGGCGCATAATAAAGGAAGAAAGGTTTATTGGGTGCAGCCTTTTTTTGCCGGTCAATATAGCTGATTGCCTTATCGGTAATCTGCTCACTTAGGTGACGCCCATCAGGCTTTACATGTGCCTGATCTTCTACGAGATCGGGCTTATACTGATCGGTCTGGGAACCCAGAAAACCAAAAAAATGATCGAATCCCTTCCCTGTTGGCCAATGGTCAAAGGGTCCGGCATCGGTTGCCTCTTCGTCGGGCGTGACACCATATTTCCCAACCGCAAACGTGTTATACCCATTTTCGCGTAAAATTTCTGCAATTGTGCCTGCCGTTGCAGGAGTCCGGCCATCCCATCCCGGGAATCCGGCCGACATACTCAGATGCGAAAAACCGCTCTCATGCACCGATGAACTATTTCTCCCGGTAAGTAAAGCTGCACGTGTGGGAGCACATATTGCACAAGTATGAAAGTTAGTGTACCGCAACCCATTATTAGCCAGGCTATCGAGAGTAGGCGTGTTTATGATCCCGCCAAATGAACTTGAGGCACCGAATCCAACATCATCCAGCAGAATCCAAACCACATTAGGTGCACCGGCAGGAGCTTTTACAGGTTCCGGCCACCACTCTTTCGAATGTGCAAGGGTTCGTCCAATCACACCCTGGTACGGCTGTGGATTGTTCTGAGCCTGTAACTGGGATACTTCTCCACCGGCTATTACTGCCAGTGAAGTAAGTACGTGGAATCCCTTAGTGAATAATTGCATAAGAACAAATTTTATTTGTTTGTATTTCAAAGATTTACCAGCCTGGGTTCTGGGTTAATTTTGGGTTCAGACTAATTTCAGTTTGTGGAATAGGGAATAGCGTATCTCTGTTGGCTGTCGGAAGGAATGCCCCCGTTTTACCAGGTAATTTTTTTAGAGCATCAATCAGATAGGAATTACCTGTGCTGGTATTCACCCCCCTGCGTACAAGGTCAAACCACCGGTTTGATTCCTGAATAAATTCCTTTCTTCGTTCAAGAAAAACTGCTTCCCTAAAATCGGACTGGCTTAGTCCAGGAGTTAAATCGTAAGTGTGGTTCGTATAATTGCCACCTCCGGTATATACTCCATGCGCACGCGCCCTTACCAGATTGATTGAATTATAGGCACTTGCAATCGGGCCATTCAGCTCATTTAACACCTCTGCATTCAGGAGTAAAACATCGGCATACCGAATTACCGGAAAGTTAACCCGACTTGCCGCCTGGTTATTTAATGGAGATACTGTAAAATCAATGAACTTGGCAAAACGGGCTGAAGTTGCACTCCCAAAAATCACATTTTGCCCGGTAGTTGCATTATACAATTGCGTGAAAAAGGTAACCGACCGGCGTGTATCAGAAGGATCAAACAGCTGATATAATGTACTGTCGGCTGGAATATCCCCGGGATAGATCCCCGGGTTGAATGAACTGAAATTAGTAGGACTTAACCAGTTGATACTGTTTGATCCACCTGTTCCATACTGAACCGAGAAAATATGCTCTACTCCATTTTTATAGGTTGGATTAAAGACCTGTGAAAAAGTTTGAATCAAGTCATAATTATAGGCTCCGGAGGTGACCTTTTGCAATTCGGGGAGGGCAGCCGACCAGTTTTTTCGGGTTACGTAAACCTTAGCCAATAATGCATGGGCTGCACCGCTGGTAACCCGACCAATATTTGCCCCGGAGTACGAATTTGGCAGATTGGTTGCATCGGTCAGGTCCGAAATGATCTGTTGGTAAATGCCATCAGCTGGTGTTTTTGAAATCAGGAGTTGGTTGACATCAACTGTTGTTGCATCATGAAGGACCAGTGGAACAGCGCCATGCAAACGGACGAGGTTAAAATAGAGCAAGGCTCTGATGAATTTTGCCTCTCTGACGAGGCGGATTCGAACGGTGGTATCACTAAATTGCGATAACGGGATTGCAGAAATATTGTCAACCGCGATATTTGCCCTGTCGATGCCATAATAATGCTGTATCCAGCTTTTATGAACACGGTCATTACTTGGAACATAGGTTGCTGTACCTAAAGCCCTGACATCAGGATTTGTGTTGGAAGGGCTGTAAATCTGGTCATCACTGCCATTACCGGTTAAAAGATTCAGGTTACGTCCATAGATTGGAAAATCGGCCGCTGGATCACTGTCCAATGTGCTGTAAACGGCTGTTACTGCAGAAACGGCATCTGCCTGAGTTTTATAAAACTGGTTCGCAGAGATGCTTGATACCGGATTCTCATCGAGCTTGTTGCAGGAAACAAGCGCAAATCCTCCCAGTAATATAATTATGGATATTTTTTTCATTATTTTTTATTTTATTATTCCCTTAAACTACTAATTATTAAAACGATACATTCAAACCAACAAGGTAGCTTTTGCTGCTCGGGTATACCCCATAGTCTATTCCTTGCTTGGTATTGTCACCGGTATAAAAACTTGCTTCAGGATCAGTTCCTGTGTATTTGGTTAATGTGAGCAGGTTTTGGGCTGAAACATAAACCCTTAGTTGCTTTACATGTAACTTTGATAGTGTACTCGCAGGCAAAGTATAACCCAGCGAAATATTTTTCAGACGTATATAGGAGCCATCTTCAATATACCGGTCAATAACCTGAGCCACAGGCGCATTCGTAGCTCTTGGCAAAGTTCCGGAAGGATTGGTTGCACTATATCTGTTTAATAATGTGGCTGAGGAGTTTGATGTTTCTTTGGGGATCTCCAACTGCTGTTGCAAGAGGTTAAAGATCTTGTTCCCGTATGAACCCTGGAAGAAAAAGGCTAAATCAAATTTTTTCCAGGTAATCGTATTCGAGAAACTGCCTGTAAATTTAGCCTGAGCACTTCCAAGATTATGTTTGTCGGCCGTTGTGATCTGTGTTTCACCGGAATGCAATGGCACATATTTCTGGTCGCCTACAATCTGTGAAACCCCGGTTAACAAAGGATATTTAGCTGTAATATCTGCAGCTGTCAACAGACCTTTGGTGGAATATCCCCAAAAGGTTCCAACGGGAAGGCCCACCTGGACAATCACGGGAGAAACCTGGCCGGTCGGAGCAAGAGGAAAATAACTGTTGGTAGAGGCTCCAAGACTAAGAATCTTATTTGCATTTGTAGCAAAAACCAGGGTAGATTTCCATGAAAAGTCATGAGTCTTGATATTCTCGGTATTTAAAGTCAATTCCAAACCTTTGTTTTCAACGCTTCCAACATTTTCCAATTCAGATTGGTAACCCGTATAAAGAGGTAACGGAACATTTAATAACAGGTTGCTGGTCTTTTTATAATAGGCATCAAAGATAAAGTTGATTCTGTTCTTGAGAAATCCGACATCAATACCTCCGTCATACTGTGTAGTAGTTTCCCATCCCAGGTTATTGTTTGCCAACTGAGTAGGAGCTAATCCTGTACTTAAAGTGTTGTTAAAAAAGTAATTTGTCACGCCCAGCAATTGTAATGAGCTGTAGGAAGGGACCTCCGAATTTCCGGTCTGGCCGGCGGATAACCTGATCTTCAGATCACTGATGGCTTTGTCAAACTTTTTTAAATAATCTTCCGATCCAACATTCCAGGATAATCCCACAGATGGGAAATATCCCCATTTTTTGTTGGCGCCCAGCGATGATGCACCGTCAGCACGTTCAGATACGGTAACATTGTACTTATGAAGATAAGAATAGCTTACCCGTCCGAGATATGAATTCATGGTTCTGACAAAAGCTGATGAAGCGCCGGTTACAGCAGTTCCTGAGGCTAAATTGTTATAGGTTGAAATGTCATTGGGGAATGTCTGAGCATTGGAAACTGCAGATTCGCCCTGCGAATACTGCGTCGAATATCCTCCAAGTACATTTAAAAAGTGTTTTTCCAGGAATGAGTGGTCATAGGTTAAGGTGTTTTCATTCAGCCACGAATAAACCTGTCCTGATCCCACAGAGGCATACCCATTGACGGAAATCCCATTGGTGGAAAGCGAGGGACCTGCCGGAGATCCGGTTGTTGAAGGGGCATAATAATCCTGTTTCGTATTGATCAAATCAGTCCCGCCAGTTACCTTTAAGGTTAAATCGTGCAGTAATTTATACTCTCCCGATATATTTGCCAACACACGTGTTAAATAGGTTCTGTTGGTTGTAGCAACAATGTCTTCCAGCGGATTTGTCGCTGTGGATAAATAACTGTTGGTCTTTGTATTATAACTTCCATCGGCGTTGAAAATAGGTGTCCGCGGAGAAGTCAGTAACAATGTTGGAAATGCCCCGCTAAAGTTGATACTGTTATAGGCACTTCCCGTTAGTTTATCTTCCGTGGATTTACTGATGAACACATTTGATATGACTTTAAATTTTTTGGAAACATCCTTTTCATAATTGATGCGGCCGGAGATGCGCTTAAAGTCGGTATTAACCACGGTACCCTGCTGATCAAAATAATTCCCTGAAATCAAGTAACGCGATTTGTCATCCCCACCGGTTATTGAAATCTCGTGATTTTGAGTGGCAGCATTCTTTAATGCAGCTCCTTGCCAGTCATATCCTTTGCCATCTGCGGCTATCTGAGCTGCAGTAAAATTATTCAGACCTGTGCGACTTGCAACTGGTACACTGATGTAAATGTCATTCTGAAGTGCATCCCATTGAGAACCATTCAGTAGCGATATTCTTTTTGAAATCGCCTGGGTACCAAAATAACCAGTATAGTTGACCTCATTTGCCCCTTTCTTACCTCTCCTGGTTGTAATAATGACAACGCCATTCGCGCCGCGCGAACCATAGATAGCCGTTGCAGAAGCATCTTTTAAGATGTCAATAGACTCGATATCACTCGGATTAATGGTCGACAGGGCATTAACACTTACCCCGTTGCCGGCACCAGTATTAACCAGGTCATTATTGTTGTAAATAATAAACCCATCAATGACATACAATGGGTCATTACCAAAATTTACAGAGTTCCCACCACGGATCCGTATACTGGAAGTACTACCTGGCGCACTTGAACTCTGGGTCGCAACAACCCCCGAGACAGTCCCGTGCAGCAAGTTATCGAATGAAGCTGCAGGCTGTTTAAGCAAATCAGAGGAAACATTGGCCACAGAACCGGTAACATCACTTCTTTTCTGAGTTCCATATCCAATCACCACCAACGTATTTAGTCTGTTCAGATCTTCAGCCAAAAAAATCGTGATCGGTTCAGCCTCATAAACATCAATTTCCTGATATTTATAACCTACGTTTGAAACAAGTAAAGTGACCGGAAGTGATTTGACGTTGAGCCGAAAATCGCCATCGACATTCGTTATTGCCCCACCGGGCTGTCCTTTGAGTTTTATGGTAGCTCCGATTACGGTAAGTTTTGAAGCCTCATCGAGTATTTTACCCTTGATCTCAATCTGTTGTGCAAGTAACGTAAGGTTAAGGAAAACTGCAAAAAAGGAGAAGATCCCAAATTTGCGTGTGAAATAGCCGGGAAACTTTTTGTAGTTTCCCCTAAATAAAGGTAATTTTGTCATAGAATTTTGAATTTTAGCGAGCTATTCCTCAATCAGTTTGGCGACGGAGAAGAGGGATGCTCGCTTTGATTATACTTATTGAATTTATTTTAAGGTTAAGAATTTTTCGCGCAACCGGTTCGTTTGCTCTGCCAGGACCTCTTTATCCAGATTCAGGAACCCCTCCTGATGATTGAATTTCTGCCCTTCAGCCAGCACCCACCTCAGAAAATCTGAGATTTCCTTGCGCTCATCTTTTTGAGAATAGATAAAACCTATCTTTTCAACCGGAACTGTTTCAATTCTGTTCCTTTCCAAATCTGCTATAACCTGATCCAGATCGCCCGTAAGCAGGTCTCTTACATCCTTTTTCAGATCAAGAGGCAGCAGAGCCAAACCATCCTTCAGCTTCCGGGAATTAAGATCAAATAAATATCCCAGATTATTATAGGTCAAACCAATAGAATCCTTTTTAATCGCCGTAAGCAGATAGATATCATCCCCAAGCACTTTTTTACCCCTGATTTCCGAAGAGATATGCCCAAAATAACCGGCTAAAGCGACCGAGGAACATGCCTGATTCTCACGGGAATAAATGGTTGCAGAGAACTTCGATTTTTCAATCTTTGCCTCATCGTCATAATTGATCACTTCGAAGAAAAGTTTATCTATCTCCTTTTTACTCAACCCTTTTTTAGGCGTATTCGCGAGAATTGAGTTATTACGGTTTGTTGCCGGGAGCAAAGCGTACCTTCCGGTATAGATAATATCATGATCTCCGTTTAATTCGTCTTTCGTAGGTTGGTGGGCAATTATATTCAGATCCGCTGTCTGACTTCCGGTTGGTTTTTGCACCAGTTTAATTTTTACACCCGAATTAATTTTGGCGTATTCGGCTATCCATTTTTCAATAAGCGGATAGGTGAACTTGGTTCCACTAATGGTTAACGTCTCCTGACCATTGGCCGCAATCGCAAAAAAGCATAAGAAAAGTGCCAATAGACTTGTGTATTTAATCGATATTGTTCGTTTCATCTTTAAAAGTATTACGTAAAAATAAAGTTATTGGAAATTATAAATGTAAGGCATCTAAGTCTACCGACATTGTGTATATTAGATATAAAAATCCAAGAAAAAAGATTCAATAATTAATATTCAAGGATTAAAAGTTAAGTAAATTGCAGAGAATTTTGAGGAGATAACTTTTGATGGAATCACATTGCACAATGGCAACACATCTGCATACTCATTAACATTGAATAGAGACTGCCAATACAGTTGGCATAAACGGACAAATTAGCCGAAGTATTTCGGTTAAAGTTTTTAAAATTGACTGAGTTCACTGTCATAAAATATACTGTTAATTTATATGACAAAGATTGGAAACACTACCACTTTTAACAATACCTACAATTCTGTATTTTACATACCTATTTATAGGTGTTTTTTGTAGTTTATCTTGTTTTTTCACTTATCCGGATTCAACTGACTGACGGCATACCAAGAAGCAACAAAATACTTAGCAAGAAATAGGAGGCTGGTATCATTCTATTTATTTGAAAGAAGTTTCGCCTAAACTCAACTACTAAATTGTCCACCAATGAAGAAGCTATGAGGATCTAAACACATTAAGGCAACTGGCCTTAATATGTTTAGAATATTTCAATGATCAGGATTTAAAAAATTCGATCCAGAATACCTTTTTTCAGGGACTCCTGAACTGGAGTTTCTCACTGCTTAGCAGATAAATGTTTGACCTTATCAAATGCCTGCGAGAGATCGTTAATAATATCCTCGACATGCTCGATGCCTACAGATAAACGGATTAATCCTGGTACAACACCAGATGATCCTTGTTCTTCTTCAGATAATTGTTGGTGAGTTGTTGATGCTGGATGTATAATCAACGTTTTTGAATCGCCTACATTTGCGAGGTGACTTACCAGTTTAAGATTGTTGATGAACAGATCAGCGGCCTCGGTTCCTCCTTTTATATGAAACGACAACACTCCACCAAAGCCTATCTTCAGATATTTCTTTGCTAATTCGTGATATGGGCTTGATTTTAATCCGGGATAATTAATTTTCGCAACCTGGGCGTGTTCAGACAACCAATCTGCGATAATCTTCGCGTTTCCAACGTGTCTCTCAACGCGTAGTGAAAGTGTTTCCAGCCCTTGAAGTAATAAGAAAGCGTTAAACGGACTTAGGCATGGTCCGTAATCACGTAGTCCTTCAACCCGCGCTCTGATAGCAAATGCAATGTTGCCAAACGGGCCACCAGCTCCAAAAACTTCCCAGAATTTTAGTCCGTGATAACCCTCTGAAGGTTCAGTAAATTGGGGGAATTTTCCATTTGCCCAATTGAAATTTCCAGCATCAACAATTACTCCTCCGACACTTGTCCCATGTCCTCCAATCCATTTGGTGGCAGACTGAACAACAATATTTGCACCATGATCGATCGGGCGGAATAGATATCCCGCAGTTCCAAAAGTGTTATCCACAACAAGGGGAAGACCATGCTTTTTAGCAATTGCTGCAATGGCATCAAAATCCGGAATGTTAAATTCAGGATTACCAATCGTTTCGAGATAGATCGCTTTTGTGTTTGCATCAATAGCCTCTTCAAAGTCTGCCGGGTTATCTCCATCAACAAATCTTACCTTGATTCCAAGTCGTTTGAATTGAACCTTGAACTGGTTGTAAGTTCCACCGTAAACAAAGGATGTGGAAACAAGGTTGTCTCCTGCCTGAAGGATGTTTGTAAGTGCAATAAACTGTGCAGACTGACCTGAAGCAGTGGCTACAGCGGCAACACCACCTTCGAGCGCTGCTATGCGCTTTTCGAAAACATCGGTTGTTGGGTTCATTAGCCGCGTATAAATATTTCCAAACGCTTTAAGTCCAAAGAGATTAGCTGCATGCTCGGCGTTATTGAAAACATACGACGTTGTCTGATAAATAGGAACAGCTCTTGAGTTAGTAGTTGAGTCTACTTCCTGTCCTGCATGAATCTGTAAAGTTTCAAATTTTAAGGATTGTTCTGACATAATCTTATTGCTTTAAATATATGTTGAAAAACTGTTAAAGTTATTTTGCAAAGGTGCATTCATCAGATATTCTGTAAAATACCTTCTATCAGGTATTTTACTAACTACTTTTTGGTATTTTGAATATTTTTGAAAAATCCCTTCTGACTAATTGAAGCAGTGTGAATTTTGTCAATTCGATTGCCTGTATGATTGGAGCGAGGAATAGTCCTCGTTTTCAATAAGCGTTCTCCTCCTATTGGACTCGACGTCTAAATTGTCCACTTAAGACTGGATCTAATTGGATTTAAAAAATCATTTTAACGTTGGGTTAAATAAACTTTCAATATTAAACATTTCAATTGTAAAGGCTCCTTAATGATAATTCGTGGATTCGCATGCTGAAGTTTTCATTTTTACCCGGGTCATTTAAATTTCAATCTGATCATGCAGGTTCATATGCTAACATCCAAATTAGCGATAAAGAATCCAATTTAACAGTTACACATATTATTTGAGATGCCCGATAAACTAATTTCAATGATTTTGTGATTTTGGCCATATTTCCCTCATTGGAAGAGAAGGAGGAGTAATTATGTCAGATATAAGGATTGATTTTTTGTCGAGCACCAATTGTTCGATTGACTGAAACTTATGAGTAGAAGGCATTCTTTTTATTGTGTGTAGGCAGACATTTTATTCACTGCCCCAAATATTGTTAAGATTATATTGAAAATAAATAAAATACCATCCTTTTTAGTACTCTTTCTATAGTATTCTTGTACCATATCTAAGGATTTGTTTTATAATGACTTGGATTAAATATGAAATTGTAATTATCAAGTTATTAATAACAAAAAACAAATTAATCATACATGAAGAAAAATATAGTTGCCTTAATCCTGTTATTGAGTTTGTTCATCAACGGACATGGACAGAGTTCTAAAATTTATTCAGAATATGTTAGCCAGGGGGATGATCGTATCGAGATCGTGGTTGTTAGTGGTACACCTCATCAGATGGGTTATAATCTGGGCAAACATCTAAAAGAACGAGCACTAGAGACAATTCAGAAAATGCTGAGTGCAGCATTCAAAGAAGACAGTGTATACCTTGGACAAAAGAATTTACTTAATGCATGGAAAACGAATGAACCATTTATGGACAAGCGCTTTATCGAAGAGATGGAAGGGTTTTCTGAAGGTTCTGGAATTGATCTGAATCTTTTGAAAGCAGCTCATACAGTGCCAATGATTTCTCCATATTCATGTAGCGGGGTAGATGCATGGGGTAAAGCAACAAATAACGGGCACCTCTTCCAAATAAGAAATTTGGATTATTCAATTGACGCAGGATTACAAACTTATCCTGTTGTGGTCATTTATAAACCAACAAATGGAGTTGCACATGCTAACATTGCCTTTTCAGGAATGATGTCAAGCCATACCGGGATCAATGCAAATTCAATAGTTTTGGGCGAAATTGGAGAATCTTCCAGACGTGAAGCACCTTATGATTTGCATGGAAAACATTTTACTATCATGTTCAGACAGATTTTGTATGATGCAAAAAAACTTTCAGATGCTGAAAATATTATTGAGAATTCCCCGTTGATTAAACGATATTTCTTCTTTGTTGGAGATGGAAAGCTTAAAGAACATGCTGCCATAAAATACCTAGTCTCAACCCCCGACTCAGTCCGTCTACATAAGTGGACCGATTTGGATAAGACAGATACCAGAGTTCCCAAAGTCTACAGCAACATCGTTTATAAGACTATGAAAAACGATGTTGCAACCAAATTTTTAGACGAGAATTACGGCCACCTTGGAGCACCAGAAATGATTAAATTATCTCAATCAGTTGCAGTCCAAAAAAATCTTGTTGATGTTGTTTACGATGCAACCGCTCTGGAGATATGGGTAGCGAATGCAACCAGCAAGCAACCCGCTTCTGCCCGTCACTACATCCATATTGACCTGAAAAAATATTTTAAATAAAACTACACCTCATTGTTTCGGTGGACTGGCAGATAAAATTGTTCAACAACTCCAGTATAATCTGGCCATTTAAAAATCGGGATATTTAGCTTCTCAATTTAACAGCATGTGATTCTGATTATTTTACCGATAAAATTTTCAGATTGTACAGTACATCATGTATTTGCATTGCTTAATAGCTCATTATTCTTCTTTTACTCTAACCGCAATTAATAAATTCACAAAATGGATTTTACCGGAAGAACCTTTTGGGTTACTGGAGCCGCCTCAGGTATCGGGCGTTCATTTTCAATATTGCTGGCCAATTACCATGTTCGACTTATCATTTCTGACCGTGATGAACAAGGATTAAAGCAAACTGCCCATGAAATTGTAACAAGAGGGAGTACTGTTCGGGTTGTATTACTCGACATGTCTGACACTCTTCGTCTATTCGAAACGGCCAAACAAATAATTAGTGATGGAGAGAAGATCTCCGGTTTGTATCAGTTTGCCGGAATCAGCCAACGCTCACTTGTCACTGAAACACCTATTGAAATTGATCGCAAGATTATGGAAGTTAATTTCTTTGGTGTAGTTGCATTAACAAAATCTCTTTTGCCTCATATGATTGAGAACGGCGGCGGTCAACTTGCTGCAACATCAAGCCTGGTAGGAAAGTTTGGTTTTCAATATCGTTCGGTTTATTCAGCTTCCAAACACGCACTACATGGGTTTTTCGAAAGTCTATTAGCCGAAAACTCAAAATACAACATTAAAGTAAGCATGTTGATTCCTGGTCGGGTTCTTACTAATATTTCAATACATGCGATTGAAAAGGATGGGAAAGAACATGGCAAACTAGATCCCGGACAAGCTCATGGAATTACTGCAGAAAAAGCCGCAAGACTTATTTATTCAGGATTAAAACATGAGAAAAAAGAAATTTGGGCTGGGGGGAATGATAGAATGTTTTTACACATACGCAGATTCATACCAACACTTTACTACTTTTTAGCCCGGCGTATTAAACCAATGTAGGTTAGCCAATTACTTTAATAAAAAATGAACAAAAAAATTATGAAAAACAAAATTGGGAGTATTTCAAATTATCTAGTTGGAATATTGTTAGGTGGATTTGGATTGATCTATCTTTTTAAAGACAGTTTTATGCCATATCATATGGCAGCCGTATCAATTCCATGGAATAAGTTAGATATAAATATTCAATTTTTAATTTTAGCTCTGATGAGAGCAGTTAGTGGCGGGTTCATTTTAGCCGCTTTATTAATTTTTTGGTTGCAATTAAAATTTTCTGAAACCAAATTAAATTGGATTCCACCAATGATTTTAATTTCCGGATCAGTTATCGCCACAAGTACCCTTTATGCAACAATAATAGTTCGGGTTAATACTCCTGGTAATCCACCGATTGCATTAATTATAGGGGCGTTGATTTTATTGATCATCGGATTTACATTTAACCGAAAATATGCCAATAAATAGTCTAAAATAGCATCAGACCTTACTTTGATACCTTCTATTTCATAGTTAGTTTTAATGAGGAGGAGACTCGAAAGAATCCTCCTCATATTCTAAAATGAAAAAATTACAATGAGATTCAAATATTACTAAAATAAAAAAGAAACCTCTTTAATGTACAATTTTATGTACTTATTTTACTGTACGATAAAAGCTCTACGGTATTCCGAAGGAGTTTTATTCATTACTAATTTAAAATAATGATGAAAGTTCGCCAGATTATTATATCCACATTCATAGCATATTTCAGTTATTTGCATTTTAGTTTCAACTAATAATTTTGCGGCCATCCAAATGCGAACATTTGTGACATATTCCATAAAAGTTTGATTAGTTTTCGTTTTAAAATACTTACAAAAATTAGCGGGCTCTTTAAAAACCAGTTCAGCCGCTTGCTTAAGGGATATTCCGGTTTTAATATTATTATAAATATATTTAAATACTTTATCGATAATATCATGATCTCTATCAAAAAGGTTATCGTGTGAAATAGGCTGTATCAGGTATTCCCTTTCTTCTATCTGGATCAGAAGCTGAAAAACTTTCATCAATTCAATGTAACGCTCAATACCTCTTAGATTAGCCATTTTTTTAATGATGTTACCAGCTTTCTCTGTTTTTTCACCTTTGAACCAAATCCCCTTACGTATACTTCTAAATAAATTGACAACTTTCTCTAATTCTGGAATACGAGAGAAGTCCAGACTTGTAATCTTTTCATTAAAATGAGTTACATAGGCTACTGATACTTCTTTGGTCAGGGTATCCAATGAGTACCAGCAATGAGGAACATGAGGTGGTAAAAAAATTAGATCACCTTTTGAGAAGTCTGAAATATTATGGCCAATAATTCTTTTCCCACTTCCTGATACAATATAATTTAATTCATAATTGGAATGGGCATGTATTTGGGTTGGGCTAGTAGATAAAATTAATTTTTGGGTATTGAGCGAATGGTTGGGTGGTACAAATATCGTGTCTTTGATTATTTTCATATTAACCTATATTGTAGTATTCTTTGCCCTGATTAATAAATGTTTAGGTTTGTTGTTATTCAAAATATTTTGAAATGGTTAGCTACAATTATATCGTAAAAATACAAAATTAAATTTTATGCAATTTAACTTTCGAATATTTTGTTCTTTTATTCAATATTATAATATTGGATTTTGGTCAAACTGGTTGGTCACAAAAATGCGAATATTTCTGGTTATATGGTGATGCAAAATAAAGAGACCACTTATCGCCTGTTTTAAATGATCATATTAATCCCGATGTTTAAATAAAAGTTGAATACATGCAAATTAGTTATAGGCGTTCATTTATCATTAAAGCGAAGGACTTTGTTTAATTATCTGACATATGTGCTGCTACTAGTCCAATCTAGAATCTCAGACGTCAAATAAACCAAATGATTTCTATTCAGAACTATTTATCAAACCCGATAACCAATAGATTTACCCGACAACCAATTTGAACCATCAAAAATGGGTTATATAAATTTCCAAAAATAAACGAATCAGTTTCAGCGAAATTAGGCCGGGATGGTGTATTTAACACCGACCTTCCAATTTCCATTCAATATCTATACGTCTATATCACTAAACCCCCGTCTATTCCACTAAAAACTTCGAAATAATCTCATCAAAATTCTCCTTCTGAATTTAACAAACTAGCAGATGTTGACTACCTAAGTCAGTAAGATAAAGAATAATCAATGAAACAGTTATACGCAGAATCTACTGAACTCCTTAATAAAATGGTCAGGATGTTAGATAATCGTTTGCATAAATTGAAAATTCCAGTAATCCATTAATGTCTGTTTTTATTGAGCTTGTTTTTGAAAACGATAAATACTTAATGTACTCATTAGAAAACTATTATCATTGGGATGGTAAACTAACAGCCAAACCTGAAAATGCGCTTCCTTTATGACTTGGTTTCAGGTATTTACTATCCAATGTTTAATTGGCAAGATTGCCTTGAAATTGAGGAAAACTCAATTAAAATTGAAGGAGGTAGAATTAAAAGCGTCGATAGGGAGAGACAAACTGCACATGCTCAATTTGCCAATACTTGGTTTAAAAAAATCAAACAGCAATAAAATCTATAAATTTACCTATCCCATAATACCCAGTTAAATGGGAGCCAGCGAATTCATTAATATTTACGAAAAATATCTAGACAAATGCTGGATTGTGATTAAATCGGATTTATATCTAGTTCTGGATGAAGTCTTTAAATATGCTCCATGTGAATTGGCTCTACCGGAGTAAAGCACTTCTTGCTAACTTCAAAGAATAACTACGAAAGGGTTAAGACCTTCTTAACTTAATGGAAATAGGGAAATCATTATTCTTTTTTACTTCCCCTATTTTTTGTCTGTTGGATATAATCCAACCCATCAAAATGATTGTAATAAATTACAATACTTTCACAATGGTGGCTAATGTAGCCAACACAATTGCTAACCTTGTTTGCGTTCTTACGAACCGCAAGGATACTTTTGTCCGAAGGTTAATAGTCATATGATTATTTGCTTTAGTTAAGTAAAACCTCTTGTAGTTACCTTACAATGGTAAATTAATTATGATTAGGTATTTTATTTTCTCGTGTTCTTGACAAACTTCTTCTAATCGATTCTCATGATTTGGTTCGACCAGAAAATTGGTTTCAAAATGAAAATTATGCAGAGGTTTTGTTTGGAGCATGCATGTTATAAGTCCTCACTGGAATTCTCTTACAACCTCAAAGAATCATAAACGTCCATCACCTCAAGTTCCCGTATGCCGAGATAACGTTTTGTTATGGAAGGGCTGGAATGAGCAAATAGTTCCATAAGAAGTACTACGGCCTCATTTGAATAGTTATTCAATCTAAGAACCCGGTTTCCAAGGGACATAACGGTAAAAGAAAAACCCGATTTACTTTTACTAAAGGATCTATATTTTCGGTACCTTCAGGACAATAAACTGAATAAGAAAAAAACCAGAGAGTTATACCAAACTTCGATTAATAGTCTTGAAATCTATAAATCCGGACTTACCATTTGGGACATTACACCAGATTTCCTGAATCTTTATCAAATGAAGAAATATCAAGACGGGTACTCTCAGGCCTCAATATCTATCTATTTGAGACATCTTCGGAGTGTTATCAATTACTGTAGTTCAAGAAAAGTTAATCTTATACCGCAGAAATACGATTATCCGTTTGGTGAAGGAGGTTTCAAATCAAGAAATTTAAAAAATGAAACCGGTCATGACAATGGACAAAATAACGGCAGTGGCTCAATTTCAAGACTTTGAAAATAAAGACCAGGATTACGCCAGAGATATTTGGTTATTACTTTATCGTTGCAATGGAATGAATCATGCAGATATGTTACGGATGAAGTGGACCTGTATCAAAGGGGATTACTTGTTCTTCATCAGAATGAAAACTGAAAATACCAAAAAGCTTTATACCCAAGAGATCGTTGTTCCAATTTCTCCGGAAATAAAGGCGTTGATCGAAAAGGTTGGGGTAAAGGAAAGCCCCTATATTCTGGGGCTGGTAAATGAAGGTTATAGCGAAGACTATTTCAATAATAAAAAGGACTTGGAACAACGTAATATCAATACCAATTTAAAATATATCAGTAAAAAATTGAACCTTTCTGATGATCTAAAAATAAGAACAGCGAGAGATAATTATGCCAACACTCTGAAACAAGCTGGAAGAACAAATGACCAGATTGGCGAAATGATGGGTCATTCAAATTCAGAAACGACAAGATTTTATCTCGCTAGTTTGGATATGGAAAAAGCCAGGGACATCAACCAATGTCTACTCTAAAGAAGCTACCAGGAATATTGCCAGGATTTCGTATAAACAGGTATAGAACAATGGAACTTAACTTATTTAATATTATAACACAAACATTGATCATCAACGTATTACATCATTTCCTTAGGGAGATATCATAATAAAAATATGATTCTGGATCAGAAGAGTTCAGGTTCGAAACCTGACAGGAAAGCTTGATAATCATACACTTATCTATTTTTTAGGTAGGTGTTTTTTGATTCTTGCCAGGTTCTTGCCAGGTTTTGGGGGATTTGAAGGAATTTGGGGGATCATTTAGGATGTATTTTGGGATTGGAAATGACCCAAAATTTGGATTTTTTGACATATTCAACGATATTTTCCCCCAACTGGACTCATCTTTTCCATCGGTTCATATATCACACAAACCGGTTGGATCTCCACAATGGAACCACTTTCAAACACGAAGGCAAAATAGAATTACCCGACGATCATGCTGAACTATAAACGTTGGGATATATGGACTTTAAATAATAAACAAATCAATCTCAATGAAATTAGGCGACGATCATGGATTGTTACCACAGAAACCATGCCGGGTATTTTGAATCATTACAGTTGTTTTGCCAGCCAACAAGATTGATAATCTTAGGAATACCAAACGTAAGGATATCTATTTTTCAGATGACCTCTAAGGCTTACTCGATATTCAGGGAAACTTCCGATATTCCATTGTCTTTCCTCTTCTATTTCCCGTCGAACAAGGTCTGCGACATAAAGAGTTTCAATGCAAGCGTTTGATGGTACTGATGTTCCTCGGGAATAAAAAATTCAGGTCCTTGGGATAAGAAATAACTGTCATATCGGGTTTCTCTTTTTGTAAGAGTTGACCGGCCATAACTTTATTCGCTGATCAAAGTGGAAATATGCTGATAATCAGAAACGAAAAACCAAATTTAATTAGTTTCAGTTAAAGGATTTTATTCCAATATAAAACTTGAAGGGTTGTATGCTTTCATAAAAAATTTCAACCTTTGGTCTGAAACAGGAATAGGTTTTCCTTCTTTCTCCCCACGAAGATTGACTGGTGTGGCTTTGGAGAATTTTGAACCTTCAGGAAACCTAACGATTAGGTTGCCAGATATGCCGGTTTGTTCCCACAAACGTATCAAACTGCCATTTCCATCTGGATTGGAAATAAAAGAAATCAGGTCGACCCCTTTCCTGCTTAATTCGATGCCGGTAGCTGTAATGGGCAATTTACCAGCCTTACCATCAGCATTCCCCGCCATTACCGGGTAGCGGGCTTCTGTTGCGGCTATCACCAAACTTGAATCCTTAAGATTTTCGGTTACCCAGATTCTAACTCTCGATGAAAGCGAACCTTTTATCCAGTAACGAAAATTAATTGTCCAGATATTATTGAACATATTAACCAAGGCAATCGGTTTTGTAGGCACATAATCTGGGTCAATTGTACACAATCCCTTATCGCCGAAACTCATTATTCCGTTGTCAAGTGGACAAATTGCCAATCCTCTTCCATTGCCGTCGGCGATCATAGCGCCTGTATTCACATAGCCATAGGTGCGATTACTACCTGAAGCAAAATCGGTAGCCGGATTAGACATTGCTTCTAAACGACCAATCCGGAATTGCGGATTAGCCGCTTTAACCGGCAGATAAATTGAACCAGCTTCAGGCCAGTAATCGGGTTTCTTATTATCAAGTTGCACTTTAATTTCAATCCATGGTAAATTATCAGGCAGCGAAATCACTGTCGTTACATCCGATTGAATTATGCCACCAGCATTTGCAAATAAAATTACCTCGGCAGATGTAATTGTATGGTGTAATTTCATTGACTGGAATTCAGGTACAGCACACTGATAGGATGGCAATGATGGTAAATCGGCCCGTGTATTCCATCCCCAGCAAGACGTGTCGTTTGGTCCATAAACCGTATTCAAATGTACACACCCTGTATGGTAATTATGATTTTGAACGCTGTCGAAACGCTGGTAAAAATATTGTCCGAAAGCATATTTCGCATGATTATCCGCAAGTTCCCGGCCGCTTTTCTTTTCAACAATCGAAACAATACCACCACTCTTCCGATTGACTTTTATTTTCAGGAATTTATTTTCAAGGATTGCCTCTTCTGTGAGTTCAACTTTATCATTAACATCAGCATGGTCTTTGATCGAAATGGTTTTGTAACCGCAAGCGGGAATGTGATTGACCAGGAGCCTTTCTCCCTTACGATCGGGGATTTCAACCAGGGCATTACGTTTCCAGGGCAATGAATTATAAACCACCATTCGCTTTCCTTCGACGGCAACATTCGCGGCAAGTTGTATCATTTCCTGCAAAGCAAGCGAATCCGTTATTTCAGCCGATTTGCGAATATAATTGGCATGGTCATTCCAGGTATTTTCCAGCCATTGGCAGTCTTTATCATTCTTGATAAACGCTCCGAAATCTTTGAAGTCGTAGGCATTTTTCCCCTGAAGGTTTCTGGCGCCGCCCCAGGTATGTTCCCCATACATCAGACTACGTTCATGAGCGACGAATAAATCTTTGCTGATATCGGTCCGGGATAAGCCCCATAAGCGCAAATGTGAATCAAGGATCTCGACTGATGTGATTTCTTTGCGTGTTTTGTGGGCAATAGATTCTTCAACGGGCATGGTTCCCATTCCATGAATCCAGGAATCAGGCATGTCTGTGCGGACGACAGGGATTTTTGCCCCTTGCTTTTCTTCTGCAAAAATAGCATCTGAAAAATCTTCCATCTTTCCAAAACGGATTTTAACACCCGGTTCATTTTTTAATGCTTCGCCTAATAAGTATTCAACTTCTTCTTTTTTAGGTGGACCTGCATTTTCAACCGACACGATCAACGCCAGCCATGTTTTATAAGGCCAATCCTTGGGTGGATACAAACCATGTCCGAATTCGCAGTCAGAACCGTATCCCTGCGTCTGCATCGTCAGCAATTTCGAGCCATCGGGGCCTTGCCAATAATAGAGCAAAGGCACATCGGGTCTTTCATTGGTCGGATTAACGCCTATATGTAGAAAATCAATGCCGGCATTTTTCAATAGCGTCGGCAAAATCCAAGAATGACTTGGTACATCAGTCATTTTACCCGAACGTGACATGGGAATGCCCACTTCAGAGCTGATTTTTTTGTTTAAGGACAACCCGAAAATCAAATCTTCCGGCTCTAAACTTTCTGTTTGGAGCGTAACAGGCAACCCATGAACAACTAAACGGCCATTTTTCATGGCTTTAATTATTTTTAATCTTCGCGGTGATTCCTGCCCATTCCATAAAATTTGATAGGCAACCCATGATGGGATAGTCCAGACAAAGCGCTTTTCGGGAGGAAGTTTGTTCGATTCTTCAATCAGATTCAGTGCATTGTCAATCATGCTTGTCCGGTAAGTATTCACAATTTCAGGAGCCGGGTGCGTAAACCCAATATCAAAATGTGTTTTAAATACCAGAATTATTTGCTGCAATTGCGTACCTGCCTTAATCGCATCTCCGGCCTTTTTCATTGTTTCCGGTGTATGAACATCAAGTTCACAATACCAAGTATTTGTCCATTCAGGCCTTGTTCCCTGCTTAAAAGTAGGTCTTACATCCCAGACTATCCATCTGAAATTGCCTAGCAAGCCGCCGTCGGCCATTTTAACATTCACTCCATAAGTACCCTGCCATTCTTCCTTATCATTTTTAGGTCGGGTATCCACATCCGCAATTTTTGTCCACTCTTTTCCTGAAAGATCCTCAAAATCTGGTTGCTGCGATGAAGCACCGTAAAGCGTGTACACCTGTGGCCCGCGCGATCCGTCAAATTCATTGCACCAGGTCGTTCCGCCTACAGGACCATGTGCCGAATAGGAATTGATCATGGCAACCGGAATAACTTTGCCGAGATCCATCACAATTTTACCACCTTTGGCAGTATTGGAAAAGCAAAAGAAGTCGCGCAGCAACCTATTTTCCTGCGGTAGAACACCGTTGTGCATGCCATCTAGCGATAAACACGAAGACAGCGGTTTATTCCCGATAACCGTAATTTTAGAATAGAGCGCGGCATCGGATAGCGAAGGAGGCAAAATGGAAGTGAAATTCCAACCATTTTTAATATGCTCTCTTATTACTGTCACCTGCGAATAAGCGAGTGATGAATACAGTGATAAAATAAGCAGAAGTGATATCTTTTGCTTTCTTCTGTCATTATGGTTCACTAAATACATTAAATAAACAGATATAAAGATTAATTTAGATTTGCCGGTTAAATTGACACCATACACCGTTTTATATTGACCATTCTGCGCCGGTGTAAATTGACTACCTTTTTTTGAGATTTATAAGAACGATCGTCTCGCTATCTTGATTAGCGTTTTACAAAATTAGATTTATTTATACTGATTCAATAGTTTAGGTGACTTTGTTTTTTTGTGTTGGTTAAGCCGATTCTCCACTCCTTAAATATTCCAAAATTAAACGAATCCATTTTTATGAAATTAGGCGAGGTTAGTGGAAGTACCACTGTTCTTTCCAATTTTCATTCAATATTTATTGGTCGCTACCAGACGATTTCTTTGAACCATACACACTGGGTTATAAACTTCCAAAAATAAACGTTACAATGGTGATGGTTCCGGGAGTAAGATTCAAGAGGTATTCCACCTGATTTTTCAAATTTGCTTGAAAACAAATTAATTAGACCACCTCCTGTAAATTTTGCAAAATATAGAATTCTGAATTAAGAAGTCGTTTTTGTTCGAATTTTAGATTAAATCCAATGCCTAAAAAAAGGTAAGAATAATTTTCGACCTCACTAAATAAGCCCCTTCAACATTCCATGATAATACATCGGTTTGAGACCGTGAACTTTCAAAATCCACCACATACCTCTTTCCACTGCAGGATCTAAAAAAGGGATAGTAGGCAATAATTTATCTTCATAGCCAAATTCACACATCAGAACCTTGCCATATTCTGTGACGATGGGACAAGCTGAATACCCATCGTATTTTAACACGGGTTCTTTTCCCTCCATCAGTGAGACCAAATTTGCAGCGGCTAATGGGGCTTGTTTACGTATCGCAGCACCAGTTTTGCTGGTGGGGAGTCCTGCTACATCTCCCAGGGAAATAATGTTTTTAAACGTTGAATGCACCAGCGTCTCTTTATCGACCTTGACCCATCCTCCCTGATTAATCTTATCGATCGGAATAGAGACAGTTGATTTCTTTACAAAATCAGGTGCACTCATGGGAGGGACAAGATGTAAAAAATCAAAATCAACAACCAATTTTTCATAATTTGAGGTTACGGGAACAGGAGTAATAGATGGCTCAGGAAGTATATCAAATACTGCTCTCTTCGATGAAGTGTCGACTGAAATTAATCGATGCTTGTATTTTACGGGAATTTCACGTTCATGGAATATTTCGATAAGCCGGTCACCATAAACTTTGGGTTTCATCAACTCATTCTGATTAGCAAAGTAGGTTATTTCAAAGTTTTTCCGCAGATCATGTTTTCTTAAATAATCCTCTGTTAAAAGACATATTTTTTTTGGAGCACCACCACATTTGATTTTGGTATAGGTATTTGTAAAAACCAATCGTCCTTCCTTTTTTGCTTTAAGTTGTTTGATCGCATCGCGGCATAATGCTGCACTTTTAAAATCGTAAATGGAATGCACGTTTCCTTCTCCTAAACTCTCCCGTGAGACTCCTTCAATCAGATTAAAATCCATCTGGCAACCGGGCACCAAAACTAAAAAGTCGTATGATATTTTTCTATTCCCTTTGGTTACAAGTGAATTATTTTCTGGATTCAGCTCATTCACAGAATCTTTTATCCATTTTATATTGCCGGGAATAAGTTCTTTTGTTGTTTTTGCGACCTCTTCGGGAGTGAAAACATCCGCTGCAATTAATGTGAAACCAGGCTGATAATAGTGGATTTCACTGGGTTCAATGATCGTAATATCCACATAGCGAAGCATATTCGACAAATATGCAGACATTGTGATTCCTGCTGCTCCACCACCGACAATTACAATTTTTGCCTTAACGGTGCTCTCAGTGAAATATTTATGTGAGCGTTCAAGTAATATTATACCTGCCACCCCGGTTACTCCAATTTTCAAAAATTTCCTGCGGGAAAATAATTGTTTCACCTGTTCTGAATTTTGATTTTTATTATTAATCATATTTTACATTTAATAGGTTTTAAAAATGATATAAAATGAAATTCGTTATTAAAAGATTATGGAATTTACAGGAGTCTATAAATCAACAGTAGGCATGAAGCCAGACTCAGAAGCAGGTTTAATGTACTAAATGCAGGCTGAGGAATAAGACGGTTAATTCTCTTCCCGATAAAGGTTCCCAGGTAAATCATTGGAATAAAGATTACTGCCAGAAAGACTATTCTGAAAGTGACCAATCCGGATATTGAAAATCCGATCATTGCAACGGTGGAAGTAAACAAATCAAACTGGGCAAAAATTTCCCTGAACTCCTCCTTGCTGATTTTTAATGCATTTAAAAACAGTGTTATTGGCGGTCCGCTAATGGTAATACTCCCGGCAAGAATTCCACTCAATAGTCCCGTCCGAATTGTGGCCATTTTTCTATGCTTCATTTTGAACTGGACGCCTGCCAGGGATAGTATTGTCAGACACGCAAAAATAAAAGCGACGACTAAAGTCAGGAATCTTTCTTCTGCATGAGCCAGCAAGATCGTGCCGATTATAGTTCCCAGGGCTCCCCAATAAATAATTTTGTAGTTTTCTCTGTTAACAGTGAAGGTCTTTTTTTGTAATATAATTATTAATGAAGTGGTTAGGCTCCAGATTGTAATAATTGGAACAGCCGTTTTAACCGCAAACTGGAATACCAATAATGGTAAAGCTGTCATAGAAAAACCAAATCCGGTTGAACCCTTAATCAGCGCTCCAAGAAGTCCAATCGATGCAATAATGAGATAGTTCATAGTTATGCGATTAGAATGAATATGCTTGTGAGGCTGACAATTACCCAGAGTGTAATTCCTAAAAGAAAAGGATTCAAACCAGCATTTTTTATCTCTTTGAATGAGATTGTCGATCCAATCAGGAAAATCGCAGCAACAAGCACTCTTTGTCCGAGCCAGCTAAGGTGGATAAATGTGCTCTCCCAGCCCGGAACGAAATGACGGAATAATATCGCAAGTACAAACAATCCGATGAACCAGGGTATTTTGATCGATCCATCCCCCCCCTTTTTTCCGAAGAAGTAGATCACGAGCGAAAGGGGAATAATCCATAAGGCGCGGGTAAGCTTTATAGTTGTCGCAATCTTAAGCGCCAGAGGACCATAAACAGACCCGGCACCAACTACGGCACTCGTATCGTGGATAGCAATGGCTGCCCAATAACCAAAGGTCTCCTGATTGAGGTTTAATTTAGCACCGATAATTGGGAAAATCAATAACGCAACAGAATTAAGCAGAAACACAATTGCCAGTGAAAATGAAATCTGATCTTTACTGGCTGATGCCAGTGGGGAAATAGCTGCAATTGCACTTCCGCCACAGATGGCTGTTCCGCAGGATATGAGTAAACCTGTTTTCTTCTCTACCTTAAACACCCATGTCAACAACAGACCAATGCTCATGGTAAGAGTCACCGATATTAAAGTAATCCAGAAACCTGTCTTTGAGGTTTGTATCACCTGTGTAAGATCCATCGAGAATCCGATTAACACTACAGCGAACTGAAGAAAATACTTCATCAGGATGGAAGTGTTAATTTCTGAAGGCGTGTCGCCCTTTATAAGAACGAAAATGACTCCTGCCATTAGGGCCAATGATGTGCTCATTAACGGTGAAAAGCAAATCAGGATGACAATGTAGAAAAGAGCATTGGTAATTTGTTTCTTGAGCAGAGGCTTCATAGTATTGCTTTAAAATGTAATGCAATACTACCGCGTTATTATAATCAAAGCAAATAGAAAATACTGATCAACTATAACCGATTGTTATTTGCGAGGATAAATCGGACGAATTGGTTAGGTACATTTAGCTCCGGACCTAAAGGAAGTGCAATTCTGAAAAAGCGCTTTATACTCAGATTGGTGATGAAAATCTGTTTTAGAGTTTTTAAAAGCAGTTCTTTTTCGATTGACTGTTCCGAAACAAATCCAATTCCATCGAAGTTGACAAGAAAATTCTTGATCGCTTCAGTGCTTCCCAAATGAAGTAAAATGGGAAGTTTTTCAAATTTTATCCCAACTGAAGTAAAAGCCTGCTCAATAACCTGTAAGGTTCCGGAACCGTATTCCCGCATCACAATAGGTATTTGGAGCAAATCCTGCAAATCCAGTGTATTTTGATGTGAAAGAGGACTATTTACCCCAACGATCGCAACAATATTATCTTCCGCAAAATTGATATATCTAAGGTTGTTGTTGGATGAATTATTTTCCACAAGTGCTAAATCGATGTCATTTCTGAGCAGTTTTTGCTCCATATCGAAGGAGTTACCGTTGAAAAGTTCGAGTTCAATATTGGGATATCGTTTATGAAAAGTTGCCAACAAAGAGGGAATGACATATTGAGCAATGGTGGAACTGGCACCTATTCTTAGTATACCTTTATGTTCATCTTTGAGTGTGCCAAGTGCAAAGTCAAGTTCGCCGTAGAGTTGCACTATTCTTTTTAGGTGGTTATAGGAGACCTCACCGGCCAGTGTCAGATAAACCCGGTTACCCTTCCGTTCAAAAAGTTGGATGCCGAGAGTTGTCTCCATTTCTTTTATATGCCGGGAAATAGCAGGCTGACTGACGTAGAGTTTCTCTGCTGCTTTGGAAAAACTGAGGCTCTCTGCTACCGCAATAAAAACTTTGTCTCTGAAATCCATATAATCATCACTTTAAGCAACAAATATAGCTTATTAATAAGAAAGGTTTTTTTGAGTCGGGATATATTGTATTATTTCACTCTGTAGAACTAAGTGTCCATCGAAGCGTAAATCAACTGAATATTAAGATCTTTTATGAAAAATACCGTAACGAACTCCAGAGTAGGATTCAACCACAATAATATTTCACGATTGAGGAACTCCGGGAAACAGGCCCTCAATTTAATCCATTTCGAAACATGATTCCAGAATAAAGACTAAGCCAAAGGGTATGTCTGGAGTATATTCGAAAAAAGATCCAGAAAACAGATGATCCATTTTCGATAATAGTGTTGTGCTTTTACTTCGAGGATGATTACTTTCATTGGGTAAATTTAAGTTTCTTGCAGGGTCCTGGTTACTCCACTGGGCTTTTTATCTGGTTTACGTGTAAGGATTTGCTGGAATGATGGCATAATATCTCCGATACCCGACGACCATATAAGAATTTACCGACAATTATTGTGAACCATGTACACTGGGTATTAAACTTTCAATTATAAACGTTTCAATTAGGATGGTTCGTGGATATAGGTTGATGGATATAACACCGACCTTTCCCTCTTTTGTTCCTTTTTTTTATAATAACTTCCAAATATAAGTTAATGAATCAAATCTGAAGGAATCGTAAATTAGAATTTTGAGATCAATTTAGCCCAGCTAATTTCTACTCCAATTCATCTTTTGGATTGTTTAATTTTGGTTATATAATTTAAAAGTAAGCCATCCAACTTGAACACCCCAAAATTATCAAAGCCTAATATAGATCACCCTTAAAATACCTTATAAATTATTAATTAACATTTTACGCCTTTCTTCTTCAAAATATCCTCATCACATCTGTAATGTAGCCCATTTTAGAAGTTTTAGTAAATAAAGATTCATTTTTATATTGGAGAAGTTAAAAAAATCATTTAAGTGTTTGTTCTTGTTTTTGCCGGAGCAATATTGGCAGTTCTTGTAAATGCAAATTTTATAAACAGAATCAACGGTTAGAATAAATATAACCTTTTACATTAAAGGCGACCTAAAATATGGCTTTCCCAGATCAAACAGCGACGGAGGAATCCACCTTCATGCCCGAAAAATTGAGTTTACCCATCCCGTAACCGGTGACCCCATCACAATCGTT
>Ga0364860_10296_pt2 | contig 35308 bp, 38 predicted proteins | sample ExccelAu500001D4_FD_206916 | JGI IMG/M metagenome (GOLD analysis project Ga0364860, IMG submission 206916) | Enriched cells from Trout Bog Lake Hypolimnion, Wisconsin, USA - BchlTB.Aug20.5000.01 .D4 | ecosystem: Environmental > Aquatic > Freshwater > Lake > Hypolimnion/Profundal zone | place: USA...
GTTTGCTGACAGCGTTGATTTTGACCAAATCACGATATCGATCAGCCTTCAATTTGACAGTCACCGAATTGGCTTGTGCCTTGGCCAGACTCGCCTGCGCGCTATCGAAAGCAGCTTTGTAAAGCGCCGGATCAATTTGGTAAAGTTTCTCGCCGGCCTTTACGTCCGCACCCTCTACAAATAGTCTTTGCTGGACGATACCGTTGATCTGGGGGCGTACTTCAGCAATCTTGTAGGGGGAGGTTCGACCGGGTAGCTCTGTGGTAATGGAGACGGTTTGAGACTTCACGATTACCACACCTACCGGGGTGGCTCCTTTAGGGGGGGCTCCGGCGGGTTGCTGCCCACATCCGGACAGAGCCAGGCTGAGAAGAAGCGCCATAACTGCGGATAGATGACTGGCATTACGATTCATGTGCATTAAACCTTTTTATGGCCGGTGCTCGTTGATTCGATAGAGCCGGATATTTTTGTAAAGTTCCAGATTGAATTGATTTCAAGCGCAAGTCTGTTCGGTAGTTAGCATTCGCACACTTATTTTTTCTTTGTTGGGCGTTTCCATCCGGCAATCGTGATCTGTTTGCTGCGCGACAAAGTCAGGGTACCTTCAGGCGTGTCGCGTGTGATGGTGGAGCCTGCGCCGATCGTCGAGCCGCGCGCCACAGTCACCGGAGCGACAAGTTGTGTATCAGAACCGATAAATACATCATCTTCTATTATGGTACGGAATTTGTTTACGCCGTCATAATTGCAGGTGATGGTTCCCGCCCCAACATTGACACGGCTGCCTATGCTCGCATCGCCGATGTAGCTCAAATGATTGGCTTTACTGTTGGCCGCAATTTCGCTGTTTTTCACTTCGACAAAATTGCCGATATGCACGTCATTGTGCAACTTGCTGCCCGGACGTATCCGGGCATACGGACCGATTTGACATTGGCTGCCTATCTCGGCCTGATCGATGTGGCTGTAGGGAGCGATATGGGTGCCGGAAGCAATGCTTGAATTTCTGATAATCGTGTAGGCGCCCACTTGCACATTATTGCCAAGTTGCACATGACCTTCGAAAATGCAGCCGACATCAATCTCCACATCCCGTCCACAAACCAGTTTGCCGCGAACATCCAGGCGTGCCGGGTCTGCCAGCGCGACGCCTTGTGTCAGCAAATGATGCGCCTGTTCCTTTTGCCATGTTCTTTCCAGATCGGCCAGTTGTGACTTGCTATTGATTCCCAGTACCTCCCAAACATGCGGGGCATGCACGGTGTGTACCGTGACATTTTGTTTGACCGCCATGGCCACAATGTCGGTCAGATAGTATTCGCCCTGCACATTATTATTGCTTAATTGGGATAGCCAGTTGCGCAGCAGATGGGTGGGAGCGGCCAAGATTCCCGTATTCACCTCACCGATGGCGCGTTGAGCTTGGCTAGCATCTTTTTCTTCGACGATCGCGATGACATTTCCTGTGTCGTCCCGAACGATGCGCCCATATCCGGCAGGTTGATCCAACTTGATGGTAAGCAGTGTCAGTGCGTCCGGGGAGGTCAGCATCTGCTGTAAAGTCGTATGCTGAATAAGAGGAACATCTCCATACAGAATCAGCGTGAGTCCCTGATCGGGTAATTGCGGTAAAGCTTGCTGAACTGCATGGCCCGTGCCCAGCTGCGGTTCTTGCAACGCGAATGAGGTTTCATAGCTCGCCATGGCTTGAGGTACCGCTTCTCCGCCATGTCCATAGACTACGCACGTCTTGAAGGGGGAAAGTTCAGCGGCCGTATCCAGCACATGCTGCAGCAATGGTTTACCTGCAAGAGCATGCAAAACCTTGGGTTTGTCCGAATGCATGCGCGTGCCTTTTCCGGCAGCAAGAATGACGATATTCAATAAATTCATTTTTGGCTTTCTGAAAGAGTTTGTAGTATAGCAAAAGCCACTCTTGTTTAATGTTGTTGCACCCATGCAATCAGGGCATCCTGTGCCAATTGTCCGGCTGAAGCATTGGGATGATTGATGAAAAATACCAAAACCCACTGTTTTCCGGTACGTGACTGCACATAACCCGCTACGGTTTTTACCCCATCAAGCGTGCCGGTCTTTAGATGAGCATGTTCCGTCGCGGCGCTATCAGGAAGGCGTTTTCTCAATGTGCCATCGATTCCCATGATCGGCAGGGATGATTCAAATTCAGGCTGCAGAGGGCTGTTCCATGCGGCTTGCAAAAGTAACACCATATTGTGCGGGCTGATACGCTCAAGGCGAGATAATCCCGCCCCATTTTCGAGAGTCAGTTCGGGGAAGTCCAGTTGTTTTTGAGCCAGCCAGGCATGGATCGCTTGTTCGCTATTATTAATGGTTGCGGGTTCGGTAGCGTTTATTCCCAAGCCGAGAAATAATTGGCGTGCCATGACGTTGTTGCTGAATTTGTTGATGTCGCGTATCTGCTCAGACAGGGGGGCGGAATGATGTGTGGCGAACAGCGTTGCGCTGCCTGGCTTCAAGCCATCGCTCACGTTGCCACTCAGTGTTCCCCCGAGTTCCTGCCACAGTCCACGAAACACGGTATCCAGATATTTTGTGTGCGGTAGCGGGCTAAAGTATTTTGCATGTTCGCCGCATGAGGTGGGAAAGGTGCCTTGTATCACCAGCATTGTTCCGTTTAACTGCATGGAAATTCCGTCGTCCCAGTTGGCACAATCGGCTTGCCTGGAGGTAGTCAGGCGATTTTCAAGGGTGATGCCTGTCAGCGGGGGTTCGAGGATCAGGTTGATTTGATCACCATGCGGAATGAAGTGCATCAGGATGGCGTTGAAGTTGAGTAACAGGGCATCGGGCTCTACGTTGTACGCACGTACCGGATCATGATCAAAAGCGGCCGGATCATGCGGGTCAAGCTGAAACGCGCTACGATCCAATAGGACATTGCCGTGAATTTCACGCAGACCGCGTGCGCGAAGTTCCCTCAGCCACAGCCATAATTGTTCAATGGTCAATTTGGGGTCGCCATACCCCTTAAGAACAAGGTCGCCTTGCAGAACATCATTTTCCAGCTTGCCATTCAGCCACGCCTCTGTTTTCCAGGTATAGGACGGACCAAGCAGTTCCAGCCCCGCGTAAGTGGTGAGAATTTTCATGGTTGAGGCGGGATTCATCGGCTTGGAACCGTTGATGCTGATGAGAGGTTTTTGTGCAGTGGTCTGGCGCACTTCAATGCCTATGCCGGACAGAGGGATATGCGCCTGCTTTAAAGCGGTTAATACAGAGGGTGGGAGTGTGACAGCGTTTGCACTCGATGCAAGGCAAAACAAGAGGCAAAAGAGTGTAGGTTTGAACATGTGAATTTCATTCACCCCTCGACCACTTGTACGCTGACCCCCAGCTCTTTCCATTGTTTGATTTCTTCTTCCAATGCGGTTTCGGTCAGGGGATTTTGTGCCAGCCAGCCGGGCGCAAGTATGAGGTGAAATTTGGTGCCACTAAAACGGCCTTGCATGGCGGGTAATCTGGCATCGCTGCGGCTGCGGTAGAACAGAGCGGCAAGCCGCAGTGACATGATTAACGCGATGTCCTCTTGATTATTGACCAAGGTGCGTGTTTTTTCCAGTTTGCCACGGTGTGCCAGTGCCAAGAGGCTGAGACGGGCTTGTTCCTTTTTGGAGAAACCCGGCATGTCGGCATTGGCGAGGATGTAGGCGGTGTGCTTGTGGTAACCGCTGTGAGCGACGCTGATGCCAATCTCGTGCATATCTGAAGCCCAATCTAGCAGACGCAGCGCTTCTTCAGTGGCTTGCCCCTCCAGAAATTGAAGCGCCAGCCGGTTGGAAAGATTTTTCACCCGTTCGGCTTGACGCATATCGACATGGTAGCGGCGCATGAATTGTTTGGAAGTGACTTCGCGCATGTCATGGTGGTGAAAGCGTCCGAGCAGATCATATAGCACACCTTCGCGCAAGGCACCCAGGGCAGGCTGCATATGCTCGATGCCCAGTTCACAAAATGCCGCGTACATAATGGCAAAGCCGCCCGGCAGCACAGGAATGCGATCAGGCCGCATCCCCAGCAAATCGATGCGGCGGGCATCTCCCCAAATGAGGAGTTGTTCACGCAATAATTCCAGCCCCGCACGTGTTATTCCTCCCGAGCTGAAGCCGTTCTGTTCCAGCACGTCACAGACCATACGCGCCGTACCGGATGAGCCCATCGCGACATCCCAGTGGCCGCGCGAAAATTCTGTTTCGATGGTTTGCAGTTCCGTGCTGGCGGCAAGTTCGGCATTGCCCAGATTGGATTTGGTAATTTTACCCTCAGGGAAATATCTCAAGCTGTAGCTGACACAGCCCATGTACAAGCTTTCCAATCGGAGAGGTTCCAGTCCCCGGCCGATGATGAATTCAGTCGACCCGCCACCGATATCCATGACCATGCGCTTGCCTTCCGACTGGGGCAGGCCTTGAGCAACACCGAGGTAAATGAGACGAGCTTCTTCACGCCCGGCAATCACTTCGATGGGGAAGCCAAGGGCGGTTTCGGCTTGCTGTAAAAATTCAGCTGAATTTTTGGCTACCCGCAAAGCGTTGGTACCCACCACGCGAACTGCTTCGCGGGGGAGTTCGCGCAACCGTTCACCGAATCGTTGTAAACAGATCAGCGCACGTTGCTGAGCAGCTTTGTCCAGACGTTTATCGTCGGTGAGTCCGGCGGCCAGACGCACTGGCTCGCGCAGGCTGTCCAGCATGTAAAGCTGATCGTTTTCCACCCGCGCAATTTGCAGGCGAAAGCTGTTGGAACCCAAGTCAACTGCGGCGAGGATGGGTTGTTGCACGAGCAGTGGTGCTCCCATTGTTTCGATCCTGTTGTTATTTTTTATGGAAATAGACGGCGCACTATTCCATCGATTAAATATTACGCTTCCATGTCAGATCAAGTTCGCGCGCAGCTTTTACGTCATCCAGTCGGCGAACCGGTTGCGTGTAGGGTGCGCCTTTGACCATAGCGGCATCGGCGTGGGCCTCTTCACGAATTTCTTTCATCGCGGCAACAAAGCTGTCCAGCACTTCTTTTGATTCGGTTTCGGTGGGTTCAATCAGCAGACATTCTGCCACCAGCATCGGAAAGTAAGTGGTGGGAGAGTGGAATCCTTTGTCGAGCAATCGCTTGGCAATATCCATGGCGGACACGCCGGTGGCCTCTTTGAGCTCTTTGGCAGAGACGATAAATTCGTGGCTGGCACGGCGCTGCGGAAAAGCAATGACATAACCGACCTTTTGCAATTCTGCCATCAGGTAGTTGGCGTTCAGCGTGGCGAAATCGGCTACGCGGTGCATGCCTTCCGCGCCCAGCATGCGTGCATACACATAGGCACGCAGCAGCACGCCCGCATTGCCAGCCCAAGCCGACAAACGGCCGATGGATTGGGGCAAATCTTTTTCGGTGAACAGACGGTAAGTGTCGCCTTCTTTACCTACTACCGGAATAGGCAAAAACGGCAACAGGCGCGGCGCAACCCCGACGGCACCGGCACCGGGTCCTCCCCCTCCGTGCGGAGTGGAAAAGGTCTTGTGCAAGTTCATATGAATCACGTCAAAGCCCATGTCGCCGGGTTTTACTTTGCCTAGAATTGCGTTGAGATTCGCACCGTCGTAATACAACAGGCCACCCGCATCGTTCACGATTTTTTTAATGTCTTGTATGCGACGTTCAAATACGCCTAGTGTGGAAGGATTGGTTAACATCAGTCCCGCAGTTTTCGGGCCGACGGCGAGCCGTAAGGCGTCGAGATCCACATCCCCGTTGCGGTCAGTAGGAATCTCTTTGACAGTATAGCCGCACATGACGGCCGTGGCAGGATTGGTGCCGTGTGCCGCATCCGGCACGATGATTTCGGTACGGGCTGCATCTCCGCGTGATTCGTGGTAAGCGCGGATCATGGCGATACCGGCAAACTCACCCTGAGCTCCTGCCATGGGTGTCAGACTGACGCCTGCCATGCCGGTGACGTCTTTTAAAATTTCCTGCAAATCATACAGGCATGAAAGAAACCCTTGTCCGGTACGATCCGGTGACAAAGGATGGCGCGAGAGAAAATTCGGCAACATGGCCAGCGAATTGCAGGCGCGCGGGTTGTACTTCATAGTACAGGAACCAAGCGGGTAGAAATTCGTGTCGATGGAAAAATTCTTTTGCGACAAGCGCGTGTAGTGACGAACCACATCCATTTCAGAAGATTCCGGCAGTAACGGCGAATCAGTGCGCAGCAACGATTCGGGAATGCCGGATATTTCTTTATCAATCTGGGGTGCCTGCGCGGCATTGCGGCGACCGGGATGGGAGCGTTCGAAAATCAGCATGATTGCCTTTGATATCTACATTTTTGATTTTGCCCCTTGCCGGGGAGAGCAGCTTTCTGCCGCGACAAGGGGGATGGGTTTATTTTAATGCTGCCAGTGCTGCGTCGTAGTTGGGTTCATTGGCAATTTCGCTAACCAGTTCGGCATGAATCACTTTGTTGCTTTCGTCCAATACCAGCACGGCGCGTGCGGTGACTCCGGCCAGCGGTGCGCTGGTAATTTCCACGCCATAGTTGCGCATAAAATCGCGGCCACGCATCAACGACAAGGTAACGACATTTTCGAGACCTTCGGCGACACAGAAACGGCTCATGGCAAATGGCAGATCGGCGGAGATAACCAGCACCACGGTGTTATTCAGTTTGCTGGCCGATTCGTTGAATTTGCGTGTCGAGGTTGCACAGGTTGGTGTGTCCAGGCTGGGAACGATGTTTAATACTTTGCGCTTGCCGGCATAATTCTTCAGCCCCACATCGCTCAGGTCTTTGGCGACCAGTGAAAAATCGGGAGCAGCCTGCCCTACGGTCGGGAAAGTGCCGCTCAGGGTTACAGGATTGCCTTGTAGTGTGACGGTGCTCATTTTTATCTCCTTTGGTTGGTTAATTAATTCAATGTGTAATATTCAAAACGTGGTGTCCGGGAAGTGCTCATTATAAGGTGGGTAATGGAATACTCCGTTTAGTTAAGCGCCACGCGCAGGGCGTCAGTGTACCGTTGCAGATCGGTATCCGTTTTTGTTTCTGTCGCACAAACCAGAATGGCATTGCCGAGCTGATTATAATGTTCGGAAAGACTGTAACCGCCCAGCACACCTTGCAATTCCATTTTTTCCAGCACGGCTGCCGCTGGCTTGGGCAGTTGCAACACGATTTCATGGAAGTGGGGGCGTTGGAAAGCAAGTTTAACACCGGGGATGTCAGTCACCAAACTAGCCAGCGCGGCAGTTTGATTATATGAAGCGACCGCAGCCCTGCGTAAACCATCCGCACCCAGTAATGCCATATGTATTGTTGCGGCAGTCACCATAAGGCCTTGATTGGAACAAATATTAGAGGTTGCTTTCGCCCGGCGAATATGTTGCTCGCGAGCTTGCAGCGTAAGTGTGTAGCCTGTTTTACCGTCGAGATCAACCGTGCGCCCAATGATGCGTCCGGGCATCTGGCGCACCAAGGCCTGCTTGCAGCACAGGAAGCCGAAATAGGGCCCGCCACTGGACAGGGGGACACCCAGCGGTTGTCCTTCACCTACCGCAATGTCCGCTCCTTTGGTTCCCCAGTTTCCGGGGGGGGTGAGCAAGGCAAGCGATAACGGATTGACGAGTCCGACGGCCAGCGCATTCTGCTCGTGCACCCAGTTAGTGAGCGCATCAACTTCTTCCAGTACACCAAAAAAATTGGGTTGGGGAATAACCAAGGCGGCGAGTTCGCTGCCAGCATGTTGCTGCAGTGCTTCAAAATTGACCGTGCCGGTCGTGCCATCGAAGGGAATTTCCACCAACTGAATTCCCTGCAACTTGACAATACTCTGTACCACGCTCCGATAAATCGGTGAAACACTGGCGGGGATTAACACTTTGCGTGAAGTTTTGTGGGCGCGCACCGCCATCAAAATTGCCTCGGCAAGACCGGAGGCCCCGTCGTATAAACTGGCGTTGGACACATCCATGCCGGTCAATGACGCCATCATGGTCTGGAATTCGTACAGCACTTGCAAAGTGCCTTGGCTGGCTTCAGCCTGGTAAGGCGTGTAGGCGCTGTAGAACTCACCACGCGTGGCGAGTTGCCATACCGCCGCAGGAATGTGGTGCTCGTAAGCCCCTGCACCGATGAAGTTGAGCAGCGGTGTGTCGAGCGTGGCCCGCTCGCTCATCAGGCGATTAACCTGCATTTCATTCATGCCCTCGGGCACTTGAGTCAATTTGCCGCTTCGGAGCTGGACGGGAATTTCATCGAACAGCGCGTCGATATTGGGCGCGCCGATGCTGGTGAGCATGGCTGTGATGTCAGCTTCGGTATGCGGGATAAAGGGCATTTAATTTCCTTTGAGAAGGGGGAGGGATAAGGGATTAGGGTAAAAACCGTGGCACGCCTCGGCATCCACCCGTCCCCCTTTATCCTTATCCCTTTCTTGTTGTTAGTGTGCTTCGCTATCCACCACTGCCTGATAGGCGGCAGCATCAAGAAGAGTGTCGACATCCGCACTATTGTCCGGCTTGATCTTGAAAATCCAGGCGCCATAGGGATCACTGTTGATTTTTTCGGGCGCGCCATCCAGTTCGCTGTTTGCAGCCACGACTTCGCCGGATACGGGGGCGTAAACATCGGCAGCAGCCTTGACGGATTCCACCACCGCGACTTCTTCTCTCGCCTTGATTTTACGACCCACTGCAGGTGCTTCGACAAACACCATATCGCCCAATAATTCCTGAGCATGTTCTGTGATGCCAATGGTCAGGGTGCCATCGGCCTCGGATTTGATCCATTCATGGGAAGCGGTATATTTCAGATTGCTTGGGTTGCTCATTTACATCTCCAGATGATTAATAGTTCAACTTAAAATTTATAACAACCCTTTGCCATTGCGTGCGAAAGGATATTTTACTACCTTCGCCGCCAGCATTTTATCGCGAATCGATACTTGCACGGTGTCACCGATTTCCACCTCTTTCGGAACACGTGCCAATGCAATGGATTTTTCCAGAGTGGGCGAAAAACTCCCGCTGGTGATTTCACCTTCCCCGTGAGTGGTGTGAACCTTTTGGTGACCGCGCAATACGCCGCGATCCAGCAATAACAATCCAACTAGTTTGCGTGTGGGAGGATTGGCTAGCAGCGCGGCTTTACCGATGAAATCACGTTCGCTCTTCAAATCCACAGTCCAAGCCATTCCTGCTTCCAACGGGCTAATGGTCTCGTCCATGTCCTGACCGTAGAGATTCATTCCTGCTTCCAGACGCAGTGTATCGCGGGCACCTAAGCCGATGGGTTTTACGCCTGCTTGATTGAGTTCATGCCAGAATGCCACCACATTTTTTTTGGGAAGCATGACTTCAAAGCCGTCTTCGCCGGTGTAACCGGTACGTGCTATGAAATATTCGCCGCAGTCAGCGGCCTGAAAATTCTGTAAATTCTCGGTCGCGGCTTTTGTCTGGGGTATTACCTGCCAGACTTTAGAGCGAGCATTTGGTCCCTGCACAGCGACCATCGCCAGATCATCGCGCGAGGTGATGGTAAGCTGCCACCCCTTTTCCAAATCCTCCACATAACGCCCTCCCCTTGCTGAAGGAGAAAGGGCAGCCATCCCCTCTCCCACCGGGGGAGTGTTAGGGAGGGGGTTAGCATGTTGGCTTGCCTGCTGCTTCATCCACGCGATGTCTTTATCTGCCGTACCCGCATTGACCACAATGCGAAACCACTGCTCACTCATGAAATAAATAATAAGATCATCAATCACTCCTCCCTCCGGGCGCAGCATGGCGGAATAGAGCGCCTTGCCCGGGAAAGTCAGTTTGTCGGCGTTGTTTGCCAGCAGATATCGCAGGAATGCGCGTACACCCTCGCCTTTAGCATCCACCACTCGCATATGGCAAACGTCAAACATACCGCAATCGTTGCGCACCTGATGATGTTCGTCGATCTGGGAACCGTAATTGACCGGCATATCCCAGCCGCCAAAATCAACCATCTTCGCACCCATGGCACGATGTACCGCATTTAAAGGTGTTTGTTTTAACGTCATATAGGCTTTCTGAAATGGAAAGGGCGCAGCACGAAGTCGTGCTGCGCCCCATCTGTCCTTGGTACCTGAGAGATTGCAACTTGCGTTGTGTGCCCCTTCGGTGGCTGATAAACAGCTCTCTCCAGATTTGCCTGATCCAACGGTTCATGAGCCTGAGCGGTTACGGGTGTTGCGCCTTCGGCGGTGCAGGGTAGCACTCTCTCCCATTGGTCTGAACGGCAATGCGAATTATGCCGGAAAGCGCGCGAGCTGCCAATGTATAATTGTGGAAAACCGAGGGTCTGAAATTCAGGGAATGGATTCAATTCATAGCTAAATTACCCAGCGTATTTTTGGTCAGAACCAACATATCAATAAGATTCATAATTTATGATACAAGATGCAATCCTAGAAAATACAGATGGTTATATGGAACCCAAGTTATATTTTCCAAATCTAAATTTTGCATGAGCAATACAAACGATAATCATTCGATCCTGGTTATAGAAGCAGGTAGAACAGAGCGTCATTATTGGCGGGATCTGTGGCGTTACCGCGAACTTTTTTATTTTCTTGCCTGGCGGGATATTCTTGTCCGCTATAAACAAACGGTCATAGGCTTGGCATGGGCGCTAATCAGACCGTTCTTGACCATGGTTGTATTTGTATTTGTATTCAGCAAACTAGCCAAATTGTCTTCCGAAGGTGCGCCCTATCCGATTCTGGTTTTTGCCGCACTCCTGCCTTGGCAATTTTTCGCCAATGCATTTACCGAAGCAGGCAACAGCCTGATCAGTAATGCTAATATGATTTCAAAAGTTTACTTTCCCCGTCTGGTGGTGCCAGCCAGTGCAGTGATTGTCAGCTTTGTGGACTTTTTGATTTCAGGAATTATTCTGGCCGGGCTAATGATCTGGTATGGTTTTGCCCCTGATTGGCGAATTTTAACTTTGCCATTATTTGTTTTCATTGCTTTTGTTGCTGCAATGGGTGCAGGTCTATGGACGGCTGCGCTCAACGTCAAATACCGGGATTTCCGCTACATTATTCCTTTTGTTGTGCAATTCGGTCTTTACGTTTCTCCTGTCGGCTTCAGTAGCAACATCGTTCCTGAACAATGGAGGCTGCTTTATTCTTTAAATCCAATGGTAGGCGTGATTGATGGTTTTCGCTGGGCTATTCTGGGGGGGGATACTCAGCTTTACTTGCCCGGATTTTTACTTTCTTTGTTTCTGGTCGTTGTGATACTGGCTACAGGGATAGTGTATTTCCGTAAAACGGAAAAAACCTTTGCGGACGTGATTTGATGTCATCTGTTATTAAAGTTAAGCGTTTTTCAAAGGAATACTTTCTACGCCTTCAAAAGCAGGAACACTATACCTCATTGCATGATGTACTGGCACATGACGCGAAGCGTTCCACCCATGTATGGGGTATTATCTGAAGAGTTAAGAATGGTCAACAGATATATCAGGCAAAAGGAGAGCTAAAATGTACGCTGAACGATTGATATTAGAAACAGATATTACTGGAAAACTGAAGCAAGTTCCTTTATTACCGGCGAACAAAAAACTGGAAGCGATTTTTCTGGTAATTGATGAAAACGAACAAATCGGCTTGCGCCGCCAACCGCACCAGGATATTGCAGGTAAAACCAAAATATTTGGAAACATTATTGATGCAACTCCAGAGACTGATTGGAATTTACCGAAATGATTATTCTTGATACCCACATCTGGATATGGTGGGTTAACAACGATTTTCAATTATTGGACTTGCGTAGGCAGAAGCTAATTGCCAGTTCAGACGTCGTCGCTGTGTCAGCAATCAGTTGTTTTGAGGTCGCGTGGCTCGAACGCCATCAACGTATTAGCTTACCTTGCCAACCTACAGATTGGTTTGATAAAGCATTGGAGCATTCAGGTATTGCTTTACTACCAATCACTCCTGTAATTGCTGCGAGAGCAGTGGGTTTGCATGAACACCATAGTGATCCACAAGACAGAATAATTATTGCATCGGCAATTGAGCATAATTCCATGCTGATGTCTGATGATAGTAAGTTTCCGTTATATATAGAATTAAACGGGCGGCTACTGTGATGGCTGAAAATTCCTGTATTGCCTATTCTGTAAATAAAAGACCTTTGCGGACGTAATTTGATGTCATCTGTTATAACGGTTGAAAATCTTTCAAAAAAGTACATTATCGGCCATCAAAAGCAGGAGCGTTACACCGCCTTGCGTGACGTTCTTGCAAATGGGGCGAAGCGCCTCACCCATAAGCTGTGCCATCCTTTTGCTGCACCGGAAATCGATTCTGCACACGAAGAATTCTGGGCTCTCAAGAATGTTAGTTTCGATATTCAGCAGGGTGACAGGGTGGGAATTATCGGGCGCAACGGTGCGGGTAAATCCACCTTATTGAAAATTCTCTCGCGTATTACCGAGCCGACTTCAGGGCGGGTCAAAATTCGAGGACGCGTGGCTAGCCTACTGGAAGTCGGCACAGGTTTTCATCCTGAACTCACGGGGCGGGAAAATATATTTCTGAATGGTGCCATTCTTGGCATGAGCAAAGTGGAAATCAAGAATAAATTTGATGAAATCGTCGCTTTTGCCGAAGTTGAAAGATTTCTCGATACCCCGGTAAAAAGATATTCATCCGGCATGTATGTCCGACTGGCTTTTGCGGTCGCCGCACATTTGGAACCGGAGATATTGATTGTGGACGAAGTGCTGGCGGTTGGAGATGCGCAGTTTCAAAAAAAGTGCTTGGGCAAGATGGAAGAAGTATCGACACAAGGAGGAAGAACCGTTCTTTTTGTCAGTCATCAAATGGGATCTATCATGCAGTTTTGCAATAAGGCACTGCTTCTTGCCAAGGGAGAAGTTGCCCAGACGGGTTCCGTTACTCATGTCGTAAATACGTACATGAATTTATCCTCGAAAAATTTGGGTGGATTTTCCGTAGAAGCGAGCTCATTACAGAAGGATATATGTATAGTTAGCGCGCAGACATACGATTTGGAGGGTAATCCTGCTGTTAATTTCACGCACAATCAAGAAATTGTTATCGGAATTACTTGCAAGATTAATCGGTGGGTGAATGGCGCGGAAGTTCGAATTTCGGTCAGAGACTCGAAAAGAAATGTTTTTACTACGGACACTGAACTTGTGGCTCGCGATGGCCAAACTCCGGATAAATTTTATGTGAAGGCAGTTATACCTGCAGGACTACTGAGGCCAGAGGAATATTTCTTCAAGCTGGCCGTGTATCTCCCGAATCAAGTTATATTTGACCTTGTCGAAGATGCTTTATCAGTAACCGTAAGGGATGGTGGCTCGAAATACGCTGCAAGCGAAGGCTTGGATTACGGATGTGTGTTTGCCAATTGCCAATGGGTTATAGATACGAATCCCATTTTCTAATTAAGGATGTAGTAATGACAATTTTTAAAAGGCATGTTCATTTACGGGAGTTTTTTCCTCCTATATTAATTGGTCCGCTGAATAAAATCAGATTTGCATTCATGTCTTCAGCCTCAAAGACAGAGAGAGAAGCGCGCATTAAAAAGGAGGAAGAAAATCGCGTTAAGCCATACTCATGCTTAGCGCTAAGAACATTTAGCCAATTCAATGAGGACCTGTTGATTGACCTCCTTTTATTGAATAAAGATGAAGGTTTTTATATTGATGTAGGTGCCAATGATCCTGTATTTAACAGCAATACCAAACGCTTCTATGATAAAGGTTGGCACGGGATTAATATTGAACCTGGCGTTGATCAGTTTGACAAATTCACATTGACCAGACAACGCGACATCAACTTGAACGTTGGTGTCAGCTCCAGTAAGGGCAAAATGGTTTTCTATAGAGTGGTTGGAGACTCTACACTTTCATCTTTCAATAAAAATGCTGCCCTAAAAAATGCAGAAAAATATGGGCTAGCGGTCGCTGAGACAGAAGTGGCAGTTTTGCGGTTGTTAGATATATATAATGACCATGTTAAGGGAAATCAGGTGGATTTCATGTCAGTAGATGCGGAAGGTTTTGACCTTGACGTTTTAAAAAGTAATGATTGGAGTAAATTCAGACCATCATTAGTAATGGTTGAAGTGGATAGCCAATACAGTGAAATAATTAAATATATGACTAGCTGTAATTACCTTCACATTTTTAACAATTACCATAATGCCTTATTCCTGAATAGGGAGACGTCTGAAATTAACCTAAAAGCAATGGTGGACGATAACTATGCTCAATAGTTGTCCAAAAATTACAGTGTGTATTCCTGTTTATAACTGCGCCGAATATGTGGGACTGGCGCTGGATTCGATTCTTCAGCAGGTTGACGAACGGATTGAAGTCATAGTGTACGACGGTGGTTCTACTGATGGGACTCAAACCCTAATGGACAATTATGTCAAAACTTGGCCAAATTTAAGATATTACAGAGGTGATCAGCGTGGCGGCATAGACGCCGACTTAGCAACATGCGTCGGATTTGCTAAAGGTGATTATTGCTGGTTGTTTAGTGGTGATGATGTCATGCGTCCGGGTGCCGTTGAGCGTGCACTTGAATGGATAAAGCTTGGAAATGATATTTACATCAGCAAGCACACCATATGCAGCAAAGCAATGGTAGTGTCTCACGAGCATCCTGTATGTCAACCGGATCAGAAGTTCACGGCTAATCTGGCAAATGCGGATGAACGTATAGAGTGGTTTCAGCGTGCTTTTACGACAGAAGCATTTTTTAGTTTCATAAGTGGCTTAATTGTGCGTCGTGAAAAATGGCAGAGTGGCGAATTGCCCGAAGCCTTTAGCAAAAGTTGCTGGGGACATGTGGCACGATTTTTTGGCCTTGTGGCCTCAGAACTGAAGGTTTGCTATGTAGGTGAGGTATGGCTCGATCAGCGAGGGGATAATGATTCGTTCAGGGATAAGGGCGTGGTTAACCGTTTTCGTATTGGAATTGAGGGATACCATAGACTTGCTGATTGTTATTTCGGGCACGATAGCCAAGAAGCATTTCATATCAGGCGTGTCATTAGAAATGAGTTTACCTTAGCCTCGTTTATTTTCGCTAAAGTGCAGTGCAAGAGAAAGCCTGAAATCGAAGATCGGCTTTTGCTGGATCGGCTTGTTCGAATGACTTACTGTGATAAGTCTCTGGCGGGATATCGTGCGCGGTTTAGTTACCGATTATTTCCCTATTGGTTATTTCTTGCGATTCGCCCTGTTTATCTGGCTATTAAACCGTTGTGGCGCATGATAAAACATGCCTGAGCCGGGTATACAACTTATTAGAGGTTCACTTATGATAAAAAGAAGTTTATACATTGAGCATAGAGATTTGCATTGGTAAAACTTCTTGCCCAGTTTTGTTTGTTACTGGGATAATCACGTCTTCGAGATTGCTATATATAACAGGAAGGTTTTGACATGAGTGCATATCAGGAAATTCAGGGTTGTCGGGTGAGTGGGAGCAAGAATCTAGTTTCTGTACTGAATCTTGGCTATCAGGATTTGACTGGGGTATTTCCAAAGTCCGCCTCCCAACCCGTGACATGCGGGCCCTTGGAGCTGGTGTGGTGTCCTGATAGCGGCTTGCTGCAACTGAAGCATTCTTATAACTCTTCAGAAATGTATGGTGATAACTATGGCTACCGGTCAGGTCTGAACCAGTCTATGGTAACGCATTTGACGGATAAGGTACGCTATCTGGAACGACTGGTTCCACTTAATGCAGGTGATGTTGTACTTGATATCGGCAGCAATGATGCAACAACACTAAAGGCCTATTCCACCGGTGGAATCAAACGGATTGGTATTGATCCAACGGGTAGGAAGTTTTCCCAGTATTACCCCGCTGATATCAGATTGGTGCCGGACTTCTTTTCCTCGGCAGCCTACCGCACGATAGAAAGCCAACCGGCTAAAATTGTAAGCTCAATCGCGATGTTTTACGACTTGGATAGTCCGGTAAATTTTGCCAGGGAAATTGCTTCTGTTCTGGCTGATGATGGAGTGTGGCATTTTGAGCAGAGCTATATGCCTTCGATGCTGCGCATGAATTCCTATGACACGATCTGTCATGAGCATCTTGAATACTATTCGCTCGCTGTCGTTAAAAAGATTCTTGATGCAGCCGATCTTAAGTTGGTGGATGTGGTGATGAATGCCATTAATGGCGGCAGCTTTGCAGTGACGGCGGCGAAGCGGTCAAACAATTCGATTCACGTCAATCATACGGTGATCAATTGGCTGCTGGAGCAGGAAGATCGCATGGGTTTGAATACTCCGCGACCCTACCGCGATTTTGAAGAACGTGTGTTTCGCCATCGTGATGATCTGACCAGGCTCATAAAGGGCTTGAACGCGGACGGAAAAACCGTGTTAGGTTATGGTGCATCAACCAAAGGGAATGTGGTCCTGCAATTCTGCGGGCTGACAAACAGCGATATCCCTGCCATTGCCGACGTAAATCCCGATAAGTTCGGCTGCGTTACACCGGGCACGCATATTCCTATCGTTTCCGAAGAAGACGCGCGCAAGATGAATCCGGATTACTTCTTGGTGTTGCCATGGCATTTCAAGGATGGAATACTGCGGCGGGAGAAGGACTATTTGGCGAATGGCGGAAAGATGATTTTTCCATTCCCGGAAATTGAGATTGTCTGAGATGTCGCTGATATATTTGCTCCGACCCGAAACGGTTATTTAAGATGAAGGCCCTCATTTTTGGCGCTAATGGTCAGGACGGTTACTATCTACAAGAATTATGCAAGCTCAAAGGTATTGAGCCGATTGGGGTTGCGCGATCTGGTAATGGAGTAATTGGAAATGTGTCCAATTACGGACAGGTCGAACAGCTCATTAAACAGCACTTGCCGACTTATGTGTTTCATCTGGCCGCCAGCTCAACCACGCGGCACGATGCACTGTTTGAAAATCACGAGACTATTTCAACTGGTACGCTGAACCTTCTCGAAGCAGTGAAAAAACACTCCAGCGCGTCAAAGGTTTTCGTAACAGGGAGCGGTGTTCAGTTTAAAAATACTGGCAACCCTATTTCAGAGCATGATGCATTTGAAGCGAATAGCCCTTATTCTGTCGCTCGGATTCATTCCGTGTATGCGGCCCGCTACTATCGCTCTCTCGGCATTCGCACTTACGTAGGCTACCTGTTCCATCATGAGAGCCCGCATCGCAAGGAAAATCATGTTTCAAAAATGGTTGCTATGGCGGCACAGCGGATTGCAACAGGAAGCAATGAAATACTCGAAATAGGCGACATTACAGTTCGCAAGGAATGGACTTATGCAGAAGATGTGATGCGAGGGGTTCTGACTTTGCTTGAGCAGGATCGAATATTCGAGGCCACCGTTGGATCTGGTGTAGCATTTACTATCGAAGATTGGCTGGAACAATGCTTTACTCTGGTAGGAAAAAACTGGCGTGATCACGTTAAATTGCGCTCAGGCTTTGTGCCCGAATACAAACAGCTTGTATCTAATCCGGAAACTATAAATGCCTTGGGCTGGTTACCACGCGCCACTTTTTCAGACTTGGCTAGAATGATGATCCATACCCCAAATTCCTGAGGGACAAAAGATTTGCCCAAGCATAAACTATCCATATGCATTGCAACATTCAATAGAGCTAGATTTATTGGAGAAACGCTCGACTCCATTCTTGGGCAAATCAACTCTAATGTTGAATTAATTGTAGTCGACGGTGCATCACCAGATAGCACACCGGAGGTTATGGCAAAGTATTTGTCGCAATATCCGGCGATTCGTTATTACCGCGAGAAAGAAAATTCCGGCGTCGATAAGGATTATGACAAGGCGGTAGGTTACGCAACGGGCGAGTTCTGCTGGTTAATGACTGATGATGACTTGCTGTTACCTGGTGCGATTGGACGAGTACTAAACAAGCTTGATGGACAATATGATCTGGTAGTGGTTAACGCCGAAATTAAGAATGCTGATTTCACCAAGATGTTGGACGAAAAAATAATTTCATGCGAGCTAGATAGAGAATATGGCTCTGGCGATGGGGAAAGTCTGTTTGCGGACACTGCGCAAGGATTGTCTTTCATCGGATGCACCGTAATCAGACGCGAAGTTTGGCTGGCGCGGAACCGTCAGTTATATTTCGGCACGTTGTTTGTACACGTTGGGGTAATCTTCCAACAGCCAATTGCGCGCGCTGCATTAATCGCTGAGCCGCAAATAACTATCCGCTACGGAAACGCGATGTGGACTGCTCGCGGCTTCGAGATTTGGATGGTCAAGTGGCCCGAATTGATTTGGTCTTTCAAGGGTTATTCCGACCGGACGAAGTCAGCGGTGTGTTCGCGTAGCGGGTTGCATAACTTAAAAAGGTTGATGTTCTATCGTGCAACGGGAATCTATACTCCGGAAATGTATCGCCATATCTTGGCGGCAAAAGTTTCTGGATGGGCCAGATTGTTCTTTAAATTGGCGGCAACAGTACCCGTAATAGCAGCAAATATTCTTGCGTCTATCTACTGCGCCGCAGTGCGAGGCAGGGGTGCGCGCATGGTGATGAACAGTTTAATCTGTAGCCGTTCGGTAAATTCGATCACTCGTTGGGCCGCCCGTATTGTGGGCGTCTTGTAATGTCTGCCTGAATGAAATTAATTATTGTCATGGCGACCTACAATGGAGCCAAATATATAGAAGATCAGATTAATAGTATTCAAGCCCAAACAATTACAGATTGGTCGTTGTTAATTAGGGATGATGGCTCACGGGATGATACGTTCGGAAAAATTATCGATTTTTCACAAAAAGATAACAGAATTATTCTGTTGCAAGACGGGTTAGGAAACTTGGGTATATCCCAAAATTTTGCATGCTTAATGCAAGTCGCCTTGAATGAGGAAGCGGATTATGTGGCAATGTCTGATCAGGATGACGTTTGGCACCCTGAAAAATTACAGTATCTATTGGGTGAAATAAAGAGGATAGAGTCTGATAATATAACATGCTTTCCTGTTCTTGTTCACTCTGATCTTGAGGTTGTTAATGAGGCTATGCGTACCATCAATCCTTCATTTATGGATTACGCTGGAATATCGCCCTCTCAACCAAGACTAGAGTATCTGTTATGTCAAAATATCGTAACGGGCTGCACTTGCCTGATTAATCGTACATTGCTGAAGTTGGCGCTACCCATCCCGCATGAGGTGCCGATACATGATTGGTGGCTTGCTTTGTTAGCTTTGTCATACGGTAAGATTGGCTATATTGAGCAGCCACTAGTTCGATATCGCCAACATGCACAAAACATCGTTGGAGTGAAGTACGATCTGGCGAGAACAGTAAGATACTTATTGAAACCGGGTAATTGGCGACAACAGATAAATGCCGTTCGTTCAAGCATTCTTCAGGCTGGTTTGCTCATTGAACGACTTCAGTTATCAGGTGTTCCATTGGGTAACATTAACCGGCTTGATGTTGTTGATATATATTCCAGATTGGCAAACATGGCGCGCTACAAGAGGCTAAAGTTTTTAGCGGGGCATAATATTAATAAGCGTTCTATGTTCTCGAATTTAGTTTATAAAGTAATCGTATTGTGTCTCCCTTCAAGCATGATGTGCCGAAATAAAAGATGCAACTAATCTCGATTTCGATCGTCAGCCATTTGCAGGGGAGTTTAGTTGCCAGACTGTTGGCTGATATTGAATGTTATTGCAAGAATAAAAACCTTGAGGTAATCCTCACGCTCAATCTTCCCGAGGCGCCTCCTTTTGCACAGTCCGATTTTTTATTTCCACTGAAGCTTATTCATAATAGTTCTCCACTGGGTTTTGGAGAAAATCACAATCAGGCATTTCAGCAATCTAGGGGGCAATTTTTTTGTGTGATCAATCCGGATATCCGGATTGATCATGACCCTTTCACAGCACTGGTTGCCAGCCTTCAGGATTCATCGATTGGCGTGGCAGGCCCAATAGTGGTAAACGAGAATGGCTCGATGGAAGATAGTGCCCGACGTTTTCCGACACCGTTCAAGATTTTGTGTAAAGCAATCGGAGGATGCAAAGGAAGCGACTATTTTGTGAAAGATGAGGTTGTCTTTCCCGATTGGGTGGGTGGTATGTTCATGATGTTTCGCCGTGAGACATTCGGGCAATCCGGCGGATTCGATCAGCGCTATTTTCTGTATTACGAGGATGTTGATCTGTGTGCTAGGCTCAGGTTGCGAGGCTTTCAAGTGGCTTTATGTCCTGGTGCCAAAGTGGTTCATCATGCCCATCGAAGCAGTCATCGCAATTTCAAGTATTTGAGGTGGCACCTTTCCAGCATGCTGAGGTTCTTCACTTCATCACCATTTTTGAATATTTGCCGGATACGTTTGAAGAACAATATTCAAAAATAATCGGACGCTTTATCAAAATGGTTACGAACCTATTCGCAACACCAACCCCTTCAAATACGCCCCTTCCGGAAAACTAAGCAACACCGGATGATCAGCAGTTGCGTGCAAATGATGCACGATCTGGGCATCCACACCAGCATCCAGTGCTGCTCCTGCGATGATTTTCTGAAACAAATCCTCACTGATACCACCGGAGCAGGAATAGGTGGCGAGAACTCCTCCCGGCCTGAGTAATTTGAAGGCAAGCAAGTTGATATCTTTATAACCGCGTGCGGCTTTCTCTGCGAAGGCTGCAGTGGGCGCAAACTTGGGCGGATCGAGGATGATCAGATCAAATGATCGTCCCTGATCGCGCAGTTTGCGCAGTGCTAAAAATACATCCGCTTCCAGCCATTCTGCACGGGCTGCATCGAGTCCGTTACTGGCTAAATTATCCTCAGCGATATGCAACGCATCGCCCGATGCATCAATAGACAACACCGATTTCGCGCCGCCCCGCAAAGCATAGAGCGAGAAGCCACCGGAATAGCAAAAACAATTCAGCACGTCTTTGTCGCGTGCCAGTGATTCGGTCAGAGCGCGGTTGTCACGCTGGTCAAGATAGAATCCGGTTTTTTGTCCTTCCGCCACATCGACTTTGAAGCGCAAGCCGTTTTCTATTACTTCCACGCTTTCCGGTAACGCGCCGCGTAAAATGCCGTTACGCAGCTCCAGTCCTTCCAGTGCGCGAGAGTCGGAATCGGAGCGTTCGTAAATGCAGGCTGGATTGCATAGTTCTTGCAGGATATCAGCGCAGGTGTCGCGCCATCTTTCGGCCCCCGCACTACCCATTTGCATAACCAGCACATCACCGTACTGATCGACGATCAAGCCGGGCAGGCCATCCGATTCGGCATGAATCAAACGCATTCCGGTGCTTGTGTCAGTCAGATGAAAATCGCGGCGTAATGCGATAGCACACTCGATACGGCCACGAAAAAATTCTGCATTAATGATTTCCTTTTCGTTCCATGACCACGCGCGCGCGGTAATTTGCGAGCCTGAATTGTATGCAGCCCAAGCAATAAATTTTCCTTGGTCGCTAAACACAGGCAGCGTATCGCCATTGGAAGGCATGCCATTGATACATTCAATTGCCCCGGAAAAAATCCACGGGTGGCGGCGTAGCAGCGACTTTTCACGGCCCGTTTTTAGGATAATGCCGGGTTGAGCATTCGGTAGGCCGGCGCGTTGCTGCAGTGGAGTGTGTTGAATAGCTTTCTGACTATCCCGAGACTTATCTTCACGCTTTATTCTGCTGCGGAAATCTCTGTTTCCTTGTGAGGGGCGATGGGGAGTTGAAGGGGATTTGTTCTTTGGGTTGGTCATGATTTTTTCTTGGCGCGTGGATGGGCCGAATCATAGATTTTGGCAAGATATTGAAAATCGAGATGGGTGTAAACCTGTGTGGTGGAGATACTGGCGTGGCCGAGCATTTCCTGCACGGCTCTTAAATCTCCACTGGATTGCAACACATGTGTGGCAAAGGAATGTCGCAACAGGTGTGGGTGCACTCCGCTGGTTATTCCTTGCTTGATGCCCCATTCTTTCATGCGCAGTTGCACTGAACGTGCGCTGATGCGGCCGCCGTTTCGATTGATAAATAGTGCGCCGTCATTTTTGGATAAGGTTGGACGCACTACCAGCCAGGCTTGCAGAGCCGTGATCGCGTGGCTACCCAGCGGAACGATGCGTGTTTTGTTCCCTTTCCCGGTAACCCGCACTTCTCCCGCATTCATGTCGGCAAGCATTTGCTCGGCATCCAGACTGATTAATTCGGCAAGGCGTAGACCTGAAGAATAAAATAGTTCAAACATGGCTTTATCACGTACGGTCAGAGGATCATTACTGACGGGCAGTTCAACCATTTTTACCGCTTCGTCGGGTGAGAGCGCATGCGGAAGATTGCGCGCCGATTTGGGCGCACGCAATCCGACACAGGGATTATCTTTGCATTGGTGCTCGCGCATCAGGTACGTATAGAAAGTGCGCCATGCCGAAAGCATGCGTGCCAGAGATTTTCCGCCCAAACCTTGTCCGTGAAGCTGTGCTACGTAGCGTCGAATATGGTGGCTTTTCAACTCATCCAGCGAGGTGTTGCCTGCAAGTTTGAATAAACGTCGAATATCGCGTGCGTAATTTTCCGAAGTCAGCGGGGAGTATTGTTTTTCGTTGCTCAGGTAAGCAAGGAAGCCGGGCAAAGTTTTCTGATCAAGCTGTGCTTCGGCTTCAGACATGTTTATAAGCGGGGTTGCAATGCACTGCTGACCGTTTCCGCAATGCGCTGCAGGAACACAGTTCCCATTTCCGGATAGAAGCGCTGTGAATCTTCGCTGGCAAGTACCAGCAAACCAATGGATTGTGCGCCTGTGCGCAGTGACAAGTAGGCAAACGATTTCAAGTCGGGTGCCGATTCACCAAACCAGCCTAGGGTTTCATGAACTGCATGGTGGGTGCAAACCGGTTGTTTGTATTCATCGGCGAAGGCCAACACTTCAGCACTAGGAGGCAGGCCTTTCCAGATATGCAGGGCGACATGAGGCACGGAGAATATATCGCGTAGATTGCGCGTAATGATATCCTGCAAGCCCAACAAGTCTTGAGCGTTGAACAGCGCTAAAGAGAATTGATGTACCTTGTTCTGAAGTGCCTCGTTTTCCGAGGCGAACTCAAGCATTTCGTGCAGTTTCTTTTCGAGCCCCTTGTTCTTTTCTCGCAGGGTAAGCATTTGCCGTTCGGAAAGTGAGACGGTGCGCCCGCCGTAAGGATGGGGAATGCGAATGCCGGCCAGGATTTCGGCGTAAGTGTCGAAAAACAGGGGATTGTCTTGTAGGTATTGCGCAACATCATCGGCTTTCATCGGACTCTTTCTGGGATCGGTTAAAAAATGTTCTTAAATACTTATTTCGCCTGAAAATACATTAATTGCCGGTCCGGTCATCATGACCGGTTGGCCGTCTCCGGCCCAGGCGATGTTCAAGGTGCCACCCTTTGTGGCTACCTGCACTTTATCTTTAAGCAGTCCGCGTTTGATGCCTGTGACCACTGCAGCACATGCTCCTGTTCCGCAGGACAAAGTTTCACCCGCGCCGCGTTCATAAACCCGGAGTCTTATATGTTCGCTATCAACAACCTGCATAAAACCGGCGTTAACTCTTTTGGGAAACTGCGGGTGATGCTCGATCAATGCACCCTGCACGATGACTGGAGCAAGCTCTATATCATCAACTACTTGGACTGCGTGGGGATTGCCCATGGACACAGCGCTAATCAGAACTATTTCGCCATTGACCTCGATTGGCTGTATGATAGCATCACTGTTACTGATAAATGGAATAAGTACCGGTTCAAAAATCGGAGCACCCATGTTTACAGTGACGCGCCCATCTGTTTCCAGCCGGGGAGAAATCAAGCCGCTCTTGGTTTCGACCACAATTTCGCGTTTGTGTGTCAATCCCTGGTCATGAACAAAGCGCACAAAGCAGCGCGCGCCATTGCCGCATTGTTCTACTTCTCCACCGTCTGCATTAAATATGCGGTAACGAAAATCGGCAGTGGGGAACTCGGTCGTTTCGACCAACAAAATCTGATCGCAGCCAACGCCAAAATGGCGGTCGGCCAATAGTCGAATTTGTTCGGGTTTAAGGTGAATGCGCTGGCGCACGCCGTCAAGAACCACAAAATCGTTGCCTGCGCCGTGCATCTTGGTAAACTTTAAAATCATGTCGGGTAATTTTCCTTCCGGATCTCCAAATGCCGGTAACAATCCACGGTATGGTCATTTACCATACCGGTTGCTTGCATAAATGCGTAGCAAATTGTACTGCCCACGAACTTGAATCCTCGCTTTTTTAGCTCTTTACTCATCGCGTCTGATTGCGGCGTACTTGAGGGTATTTCCGCAAGGCTGCGCCAATTGTTCTGTTGAGGTACGCCCCCCACAAATTGCCAGATAAAGGCATCAAAACTGCCAAATTCCTTTTTCACAGCCAAAAAATTTTGCGCATTAATCACGGCAGATTGCACTTTTAAACGATTGCGTACAATGCCTGAATTTTGCAAGAGAGATTCTATTTTATTCTCATCATAGCGGGCAATGCGCTCCGCATCGAAATTATCAAAGGCAATTCGATAAGCGACACGTTTCTTTAGGATGGTGATCCAGCTCAAACCGGCTTGAGCACCTTCCAAAATGAGAAATTCAAACAGTGCACGGTCATCATGCAGTGGGATACCCCATTCATGGTCATGATAGGCGCAATATAACGGGTCGCTTCCTGCCCAGGTACAACGGGTTTTATTCATGGTGCTGCCCACAAAACTGAATATAATCGCGCAAAATGCAACGATTCATTACCACTGTTATTCCAGCGGCCTGAGCGCGCTTTGCTGCCTCCTCATGAATTACACCATCTTGCAACCAAAGGCGCTCTATGCCCAGTGCAATACAGCTTTCTAAAATTCCAGGCACATGCTCTGGTGCGCGAAAAACATCCACTAAATTTACCTTGAATGGAATATCTTCCAGCCTTGCATAAGCGGATATGCCGAGCACCTCCTGCACCAGCGGACGAACCGGCAAAATACGATAGCCATGATCTTTCATGGCGCTTGCCACGCGAAAGCTGGGACGGTTATGATTTGGAGAAAGACCCACCACGGCGATAGTACGTATATGGTGCAAAATGCCGGAAATCTCATCGGTGCTGGGGTTGGTAAAATTCATATAACTGAGCAATCATTCATCAAGGCTCACACGATAGCATTTTTTAGCCTACGCGTGCGTGCGTGAAGAGTCTGCGTTATACTGCGCGCCCTTTAAAGTTCCTATAGCTCATTTGGATAGAGTAATATTGGATTCCGAAGCAATGGTCATTCTGGCAGGATGAGATAAAATGACCATAGGTTTGCTTTGCAGGCTTTGTGCTTTTTCAAATACGCGCTCGTAGCTCAGATGGATAGAGTATCGGTTTCCGAAGCTTATGGTCATTCGGGCGTAGTAGGGTAAAATGACCATAAGTCTCAACGTAGTTTTCTGCACAAAGCGCCCGTAGCTCATTTGGATAGAGTGACAGTTTCCGAAGCTGTAGGTAGTGGGTTCGACTCCCGCCGGGCGCACCAAATAAGGCTTTCAGGCCATATGGGGAGTGATTTCTTCAACTGCCAATTTGAAGTTCCGTACACCAAAGTGTGACCATATGGTCACATGTTCTAATGTTACCAATACTCAAAAAATATTTCTAATTTCTTGCTGTGACCAAACTGTGACTATTCTGTGACCAGTCTGTGACTAAGCACGTTTGTGAAATCGATTTCTTTATCGATTTTTGAGTAACAGTCACTGTGACTATTTGCAATATTTTAGTTAGAGTATTGGTCAAACAGACTTATGGTCATTTCGTTTTGCTGCTTGCGTTTTGACCATCAGTCTCCGTGACTTTTATAACTCATTGACTTATGATCACTTGGTGATTGCCATGGTTCTGGAAATTAATATTTTCAGACTGTTCACTGCATTGAACCTGACCCAATGCCACCTTTCTTGAGAATTGCCATGAATGCTCACTCTTCGGCCAAGGAGACCTTGGAAGTTTTCTGAAAAGTTTGTCATTTCAGCCTACGGAAATTGATTACTGCCATTGAGGAGTACATAACCGTGCATTACAAGAATCCGAAACCATTTGTATGGACCGCCAAGGCAAATGACATACTTCAAAAAAGTTATTCGCGCCAATCGACAACTTGGTTCCAAGAAGAACGAAGCACTATGTCGACGCCCAGACAGCGGAGCGTCACAAGGATGAGGCGCAAATGGCCATCACAGGTTTTGGGCACATATCAATAAACTTTCCCGTTTTTCCTTCGAAGCCAGAAAATAAAACTGCATAATTTCTGCAAGTTGGTCATCTCTGCAATAAAAATACGGAGTGGGTAAATTCAACGCGGCTGCGATTTGCTCAACGAGTTCAAAAGGGGGGGCATGCACCCCGTTCTCATATCGGCTCATTCTGGCAGATGCAGAACCCTCGTCCAATCCAATCAAAATACCAAGCTGATCTTGAGGAATCCCCGCACGTAACCTCGCCTCGCGCAAACGGCGACCAAATAGTGATTTCGGATGAATGGTTTTGACCATATTTCCGATATTCGTAGAAATGTCGAAACAAAACTCTACGAATATCGTAGAATATGAGTGTATTAAACATCAAACTCAATAGGTGGCACCTCATCGGCTAGATTGCTGTTTTTCAGTTAAGGACAAAACATGAAAAAATCATATCAACTTGCTTCAGTTGCATTTGCTTCAGCGGTATTGCTTGCAGCATGTGCTGTACCTCCACAATTTAAGACCGCTACAAACATTTCAGATGTGAGGTAAGGTATCTCAGGTTTTAGCGGTACACCGGGATGCAGAGATTGTTCCAAAATCCAAACACACATTTCTTCATCGCTGAACAGCTATTCATGGCAATATAACGGGACAGACAGTGACCACGGGTATTTGTCTGGGCGCATTCATGTTGGCGTGACAAATAATCAGCCCAGTCACAACAACATGTATTTTATAAAAATTGAGCAAACCAACAGCGGGGTATTTAATTCTGGAGCAGCAGTGTTGCTTATTCACGATGATGGCAACTCTCAGGTGATGCCAAAGATAGAACAACCGGATGGTTTTGAAGTTACCAAAAAACAATGCTCGGCAAATTATAGTTCTTGCTGGTGGAGCGACTATTTTCAAATATCATCGGCAACGATCCAAAATGTTGTTGATTCCGGAAAGCCACTAACAATCGATATCGGTCAGGTTCGTAGTAATTTAACCAATGACGGTTACAGACAAAAAACAGAATTGGTGCCGATTGGCGTCCGCATCAAGGTGAACAGCGACTATATAAAGGCGTTTAGAGATGAGCTTGCAACCCGAGGCATACAATTGCCGACAAATTAGCGAGGTTGAGCAAGGGCCGCGCGTGTGACGGATGTGAAAGGATCGATTTCAAATCGATGGATTTGAGATGCACCCCCCAGATACCAATTGAGCTAGAATCAGTCAGAGATAAAAAGAGGCGTCAATTATGAGTTTTCAGGTTGGCTTAATTTTAACGGGAGCCATTGTCGTTTTAGCTGCTATTGGAATGGTAGGGTTTCTGTTTTGGGTACGTCATTGCGACAAAGAAGCAAGTCGTTTACGATAAAGAAGTTGAGTTTTGCAAAAGCTCGCGGACAATTATAGTGAGGGAGTTGCGCATAAAGGCAAGCAATTCAAAATGTCGACATCCAATCTATGCCAGCGCTACGATGATCATGGTGATCGTTGCGACCTCTCGGTTTTGGGCGATATGTGGAGCAATACATAATCGGCCTTTCCGGACCTTCCAGCAGGTTGCACGTACAGCCATTTTAGAAAATCACGAAGATCTGCTTCAAAGTTATTCGAAATGTCACTTTCGACATGAGGCGGTCATTTTATTCAAGATGGTAACGCACATTCCATGACACAAATCTGGATGCAATGGCTTTCTTCCAGGGGGAGAGTCTGCGGTAAGCGTATTTCAAATTCTGCGGCGCTACGCAGTTTTGCACCATCGAGGTTGGCTTCATCTTTTTTCGCCGAACCAGAATGCCAGATAAATCCAATGCCTGTCTGCACCGAGATCGCGGACTAATTGTTCATGGATCGCGCGCCAAATGTCATTGTGAGTGTCTTTTTTGATTTCGATGGGAATGCTGAAGCCATTGGCTTCGCAGAATGAAACATGGATGTCGGCACTTTTGTCGCCTACATAATTTCCCTCACGCTTAGCATCGGCAGTTAAGCCCAATACAGTTATCATCAATTTCTAATTCATTAGTGATTTAAAAGCTCCACAATGACCATATAAATATGGTACAAATCGCAAGATATTAATACATTAATTAATTAGAACTGGAATCAGCAACCATTTATTATCCGAATCTTGCCGATGATGTCTTCTGGGCCGAAGTGCATGGGTTCAGCATCAATTGGTGAGCGTGCGGCCAGCACTGCTGATAATTGCACCAATTGATTGAAACATTGTTGAAGGTAGTCGAGCGCGTCTGGCTCGGATGTGCGCTCATGTTGTCGCCCGGACGATGCATCAAGAAGTTCTTTAAACGTCATAAACAGAGAACCGGTTGATCGCCTCCGCGCAAGCTCTGCAACATCAGGTGGAAGTGGATAATAAATTTGCGGGATAGACAGTTCGGGCGAAACTACGCGTGTATCCAGTACCGTAAACGCAATTCCCGCAGCTTGCTCCATTGGTGCGCAGTGTGTGAAGAGATTTCGATAGTCGCTGAACATGGCCAGCCATCCGCCTGTTTTCTTATCTGCCGCCTCCATTAGTTGCTTCGCCAACGGATCTAAGAAAGATTCCTTGTGCAGTGAGCGGATAAGTCCGGAAAGGGACGCAATACCTGTTCGTGCAAAGCAGAATTTCGCAGCAAATTCCGATAGCGTGTCGCGCAGAACCGCCATCTCCCAAAACAGTGCATGGATCGCTTTGTAGACTGCAAAGCTGTTTGTGTCCTTGAATCGACGGTACTCCAGCGACGCGTTTGAGTGGGAGAGGCCACATAATTGAATGCTGTATGCTTCTACTAAATCGAGAAGCCGCATCTCACTGTACTCAAGACCTGACGAAATACGCGATGCGACATCCATCATCGACATGTTGTCACGCTTGCCAGAAGCGTGGGCAATCTGGCTCCACTGCTGGTGCATATTCCAAGCAAGCCACCCTTGACTATCAGTCAGTGCACGGAATTGTGATGGACGTAACCCTTCTGCTTCTTCTTTGCTTTCAATAAATGTAACGCCTACGATTGAATACCCTTGTTGTCGAAGCATCGCAAGTAGGCTTGCGTATGTGGGGATGCGGAGCGAGCTAATGATTTTGCCACCAAGCCCAGCTCCGATCTGCACATCTGCTTCTGGGTTGTTGACGGCAACGACACCGCCGGAAAACCAGACGATCCTTGCAACATATGACCATTCACTTTCGATACTCATAGCTCTACCTGTGGAATTATTCGAGCGGAATAAGTTGAGTGATCGGCATAACTAAAGCGTTTGTGGCTATCGCAACACATGAGCCTCCGCCGATCAGCATTGCAAGACGAACCACGGTTAAAGTCACAATTTTTCCCCTTCAATGCTTTGGTAAGAATGCAAATCAATTGCGCAAAGGAGCAGTGTTGGTGCGGACTAAATAAGATTATACGCGTTCTACAAAGTCCTTTCTTGGGCACGAATGAAACGTGACAGATGACCACTTGCCATTCCGATTTCCTCGGGAGTCAAAACTTCAGGGGCATTTTCCAAAAACTTCGGTAAAGCCTTGGGTTCAAGCACCCACAGTTCACGCAATGATCCAGATTTGTGTTCAATAAACCAACCGGGAAACACCACCACCGGATGAACCTTATATTCATGCCCTGTACTTTCAAGCAGTATTTTCTTTAACCAACTTGCCTGTGCTCTAGCCTGATGCACCGGATTACGATCCATCTCTTGACCGCTTATCTGTATGGATTCTCCATCGAATTGAATTTTTGTTTGACCTCTCAGAGGTTTGCTGATGGTCTTTGTTTCTATGGTAAACACGCCAGCTGGGCCGATTATCACGTGATCCACGTTAAATAAATAAGGTAATCCCCCGGCTAAGCCGGGGGACTCACAAGGTTTGACCGAGCGCTACGGTCAGCCTGATTCTTCTGACCCGATCAAAAGTTAGGAGAATCAAATGAAAGAATACCAGAGTCTTTGTCACACGAAATGGGATTGCAAATATCACGTGGTATTTATCCCGAAGAGGCGAAAGAAAATGATATTCGGAGCTATCCGAAACCATCTCGGTGAGATACTGAGGGAGTTAGCGGAACAAAAGGAATGCCAGATAGTAGAAGGGCATTTGATGTCAGATCATGTCCATATCTGCATCAGTATTCCGCCGAAGCACTCAGTCTCATATGTGGTTGGGTATATCAAAGGGAAGAGTGCGATATCGATAGCGAGACGATTTGCCGGAAAGACCAAGAATTTCATAGGAGAGAATTTCTGGGCGAGAGGTTATTTTGTGACCACGATTGGGCTAGACGAAGAGATGGTTAGGGCATACGTCAGAAATCAAGACGAAGAAGATGCCCATTATGACCAGTTAAAGTTAGGCATGTGAGCTAGCGCCTTCAGGCGCATCACTTTTTTTCCCTTTTGAGGGGCTAACATAAATAAACCCCCGGCTTTGCCGGGGGTAACTTAATTTTTTTCGCCAATCAGGTCATGGAAAATTTGGTAACCTTGCGTACGCAATCTTTCGAGATATTGTCCAACAGCCTTTTCTCCCTCTATACCTTGGCGTAGTTGTTTTAACTCCCGCCACGTTCTCTGAAAACTAAAGGCTATATACAGCACAGTAATAATTGCCACGACGGTTATGATGATTGGGTTCCTTGACGTAGGGTTGAAGTAACACCACCACTCCCAGGCAATCATAACAATCATAAACCAAACCATCAGGATTGGAATCAGCACCTTTCCCAAGAGCAAGTCATCGCGTAACCTTTCCAAGGATTGTCCTGGATTGCGGAGTGGCTTGTCAGTGAGGGGAGATCGGTTGTTTGGTTTCATTTTTACTTACCTACGCATTTTTAGTCACGTGTGTCGTAATTGCCCATGCTCCAGATGGCTGCTCATAGCGTGCGCCGTGCAAAGGTGACGATTTGCCAGTGAGTGTAAATTCCACCCAGTTAGATCGCTCCGGACGGAAGCAATCGTATCAGTTATGGATGCAACGAGATAGCTGAAGCCTACGATGCAACGAGTCACTATGGTGATCCGTCAGTCTATTTCTCGGCCTAAGCGGACGCTCAGATATTCCTTGGAGTTACTGTATAGAAGGCAGCGCGAGCGTCCTCTTTCAAAACTGCCAATGCGCACTCCAGACCCTTCGCAGAACTTCTCGGTTCCGACCATAAAGGATGTGGTAACTAAGGAACCACACCCTACGCGCTATCAAAATGGATGTTTATAATCCGCTATGTTTTGAACACTCGTTCTAAAAAATCAACAAGTGCTTTTAATAAAAAAATTCCGATAAATACTATTGCGATTACTGCAATTGCCTCTATTAAAAATGTTACAACATCAGTAAAAGTAGGTCCCGTGTGCCCTTCTGTTGGATGATCGTGGTAGTTAACCAATACTGGCTGATAAAGATTAGGCGAAGTAACTAAAATACTTCGAAATGTTGCCTCAGAAAGTAACGAGTAAATGTAGATTGATTCACCGTTATTTACAGTTTTACAAACCACGCGAATTGGGCCCACATTGTCTTTGTTACCACTACTAATGTCGCAACGGTCCTTCGGCTTAATATCTAATGCTGTAATTTTAGACTTGCCGGTATCCACAAGAGCCTCAAGATTATAAGCATTTGCTGGCCCGGAATTAGTTACTGTAATAAGTAAATATGAAGGAATGTCAAATTGGACTGGAATTAACTTAGTATCGACTGTAAAGTTAGCGTACAAGTTAGCATTATCTTTTTTTGGTATCTCCTGATGCTGGCTGCCGGAATGGTCTACCTTAAAAGTTACCTCAGTAATGAAATCCAAATTTTCGTGAACGAAGTAGGCGGCAACGCCAAGGATTAGCAACAGGGTTATGATTTTTGTGTTGGCTAATTTATGAAGACTAGCCAATATTTTTTCTATATCCATTTTTTAATTCACTGACATACATAATCAATTGCCACGAATTTTAGCCCTTACATTTGTGGCAGATGTTTTACGAGTAACTAGGCATTAGCTGAAAAATGCGGTCTGCCACGCGCCCTTATCTTCTTGCTGGCTATACTATCAGGGAAACACTATTTCCACATATGCGCGACAGCCCGTTAATGGCGAAGTGTACTCCTATCCAATGCACCACAAGCCGTCATCAATTGTTGGTGGAATTTACCATGTAACTGTTCACTAAAGTTTAGAGCCTGACTGTCGTTTCTCGCCATACCGGACGTGGGCGATTTCATGAAAATTCTGTCGGTTAACTACACCCTACAAGCTGGAATAAAGCACGTTCTGATTGCCAACTTTTGATAGCTATATCTTAAGAGTTATACATACAACACATAGTTTGATGTTGTTATTGTCCGCCTCTTCGCAGAATACATCTATTTTATACTCGCCATTATTTCCACTTGATGTAATAGCGGAAGAACTAAACACTATTCGTTCCGCTCCTTCCCCTAGGCATACTTGATCTTTTTTTAGATATAGAAGACCTTTTAAATATGTACAACATTCCGCTAGGCTAGCTATATATGTATAGGACATTTTATGATTCCTCTCCAGCCAGCTTAGTCCGGATGAAATGCAATGGAATCCGGGATTCAATGCACACCGTATAATTGATATGACATTTCCTGCGCGCTGACAGGCGCTTCCGAATTTCGCTTCGCTTCATTCAGTATCTACGTGACTGAATGACCGTATATGCCACAAAGTGGCTGCCTACTAAATGCACCACAAGCGGGCATTCAGATGCGGATGGAATTTACCATATAACGACCGTTAAAGTTTATAACTTGACCTTGCTTTTCGTTATTATAAAAAGCTAGAAAGTGCGACTGACTGTAACGCCAGCCGCACTGCCACTAACTGCTAGACATCAATCTGCTCAGCAATCTCCAAGGCATCATCGACCTTAATACCCAAGTATCTAATTGTCCTTTCCAACCGACTGTGTCCAAGCAGTAGCTGGATAGCTCGAAGGTTTTTTGTACTACGGTATATCAGTGTAGCCTTTGTACGACGCATCGTGTGAGTGCCATAATCTGCAGGATCCAGACCTACGGATTCAACCCACTTATGCACGATTCTGGCATACTGCCGTGTAGTGATATGAGGTGAATTTTTCACACGACCTGGGAAGAGGTACTGTACTGAATTTAAATTCGCTTTAGCAATCCATACCTTTACTGCTTCACGGGTTTGTTCCGTTATTTCGAACTGTACTGGGCGCTTAGTTTTCTGCTGCATGACAATTGCCCTGGACATAATTTGATTGCCGTGAGAAATGTCACGCACGCGAAGATCGACTAAATCGCACCCACGCAGCTTGCTATCAATTGCGAGGTTGAATAATGCAAGGTCTCGAATACGCCTGCCTTGTTGAAGATGAAAGCGTATGGCCCAGATGTCCTTTAATTTTAGTGGGGACTTCTGGCCGATAAGTTTGCCCTTGTTCCATGGTTCATGAGAGTGAGAGATGTTCATGGCCGACTCCTTATGTGATTGAAGGGGTCTGTTTGACAAGTATTCACAGGAAATTACTTAGGCCAAGAGCCGGAACTAAACTCAAGCGGACTGTATATGGTAAATTTCATTAACACTGGATACCAACTTTGTAGTGCTCAGGCTGGGATGGAACTTTTGTGCGGACGGTCGAGGTGAGAAATATCCAGCAAGAAAGCTGACGCTCACCAATGAGTTCAGATTAGCTCACCGGTTCGAACGGGTTATCATGGTTTTAGTTTGACGTTAGCGCTAGCCTGTATGTGTTCTATTGAAAAACATTTATAAGACTCGTTTTCTTTTGGGCTGCAATAAGCACCAATAAGCGCTCAATAGCTTTGCTAGACGCGAATTCATTAATTCCATTAAATTTAGAAATTGACCACGCAAGAAGTTCAATGAAATCATGGCCTCTAATAAAATAACGATAATCTCCATTCAACTTTTGCAACCAAGCTTCCCTAATAACATTGAATTGCTTTAATGAGGGGGATTTGCTATTTTGAATTAATAATTGATTTATATATTGTGTCAATGATAATTTAATGTCGCCTTCTGCTAGTTTTAAGTACTTATGAATTGGCAACCAGTTTATTGACCAACCGAGCTCGCGATCAGTTAACCTTAATGTATACAGATCTCGCAGAATGTTCGCAAAAGATTGGGTAAAACTTTGCCAGTTTGTTATTTTTGATTTTGCTGTTGTTATTAACAAATCTCTGAGAAGTTCATCTGAAAAGAAATAGAGTTCTATAGAACAATATTCCGTCCAGATTAATCTTGGTGTTGACTCTAAACTTCCAAACCAGTGGTCCAAGTCACGATCAATAAGAAAGCGGCAAGCACAGCTATTATGCATAGATGCCAATTCCCGTGCCAATGCGATAACTCGTTGTTTATTACCCTCAGTCAATTTATGTTTTTGGAGTAAACCAACCGATATATCAACACTATCAATCCCATATGCGACTCGATCCGGATAGCAGCAAGAAATAATGTCTTTATCAAACGCGCCTTCAACGAACACATCTTTAATATCTGGCTCAAGTTCATACCTAGCAATTAAATCAGTTATTGTCCTTCGTGGCAGCTCAATCATCAAACACCTACCAATTTCACTACGCGATTTCTATGTTGAGATAAAAGCTCTAGGGAATGCGAGGCAAAGATAAACTGAATATCCGCACCTTCAGTAATATCAAGCAAAGACTGGATTAATTGGCGCTGCCATTTTATATTAAGCGAAATTTCAGGCTCATCTATCATGAAAATACTTGGCATTTCTCTACCAGTGAGAACATAACAAAAGAGAAGTAAAAGTTGTTGCTCTCCAGATGAAAGTTGCGCTGGTTCTAATGTATTATTCAGCTTGTTTTGTATAACAAAGCCTTGGCTTAGTTTATAGGATATATATTTATCGTTCAGAAACTGATTTATAGTGGTTACGAATTTATCAATTACGCA
>Ga0364860_10310_pt1 | contig 34940 bp, 30 predicted proteins | sample ExccelAu500001D4_FD_206916 | JGI IMG/M metagenome (GOLD analysis project Ga0364860, IMG submission 206916) | Enriched cells from Trout Bog Lake Hypolimnion, Wisconsin, USA - BchlTB.Aug20.5000.01 .D4 | ecosystem: Environmental > Aquatic > Freshwater > Lake > Hypolimnion/Profundal zone | place: USA...
AGACATCCAGAAAGACGGAAAGATTGGCGACGTTCTTAAAACTGGTCAGACGATTCTTGTGCAAATTGCAAAAGAACCGATCTCGACTAAAGGACCTAGACTTACCTCTGAACTTTCTGTCGCTGGCAGAAACATGGTATTGATCCCTTTTAGCAATAAAATTTCAGTTTCTCAAAAAATCGAATCGGCTGAGGAGAAAAGCCGTTTAAAAAAATTAGTTCAAAGTATATGCCCCAAAAATTACGGGGTTATTGTTAGAACTGCTGCTGAAGGGAAACGTGTAGCGGAATTAGACCCTGAACTTCGGAGATTGGTGACTAAATTTGAGAATGCAGTAGTCAAACTCGAAAAACAAGTTGCCCCTTCGTTAATTTTAGGAGAACTCGATCGCACAATAGGAATGATCAGAGATTTATATAATCCTGAATTTTCGAATATATTTGTGAATAACGAGGAGATTGCCGCTGAGATTAAAGAATATGTGGGAACTATCGATTCTGAAAAGAAAAAAGTAGTTAAATACTACAATGGCAAAATGCCAATTTTAGAATATTTTGGAATCGATAAACAAATTAAAGCATCTTTTGGTAAAACTGTTTCGTTCAGAAGCGGAGCCTATCTGATCATTGAACACACTGAAGCATTTCACGTTATCGACGTGAACAGTGGTAACAGGTCCAAGACCGGTGATCAGGAATCCAATGCCCTTGAGGTTAATCTAGCTGCAGCTGAGGAGATTGCCAGTCAATTACGTCTTCGCGATATGGGAGGCATTATTGTTATCGATTTTATCGATATGCACGGGAACGAGAACCGGCAGAAAGTTTTCGAGAAAATGAAGGAAGCGATGTCTTCCGACAGAACAAAGCATAATATTTTGCCATTAAGCAAATTTTGTTTGATGCAAATTACAAGGCAAAGGGTGCGACAGGAAATGGCCATCGAAACGGCGGAAACCTGCCCTGTCTGCAAGGGGTCGGGTAAAGTTACCCCAACCCTATTATTCATCGAAGAGATAGAACAAAAAGTGAGGTATATCTTCGAAGAATTACACAAACAAAAACTGACAATTAAACTTCATCCGTTTGTTGGAGCTTATCTTACCAGGGGTTTCCCTTCCAAAGCTTTAAAATGGTGGTGGAAATATCACAAGAGAGTTAGAATTGAAGAGATTAACGCAATGAGTTTCCTTGATTCAAAATTCTACGATGAAAATACCGAAGAAATTATCTTTTAGACATCCAAAGCTCATGCAGTTAAAGCATGAGCTTTTTTTATAGCTTTGAGATTTGATTTTAGAAAGATGAAAAAAAGACAAATTCTCTGTATCGCTCTCCTGATTGGCGCATCCTTGCAGTCATTCGCACAATTAGTGAAACCTGTTAGTTGGACTTTTTCTCAAAAGTCAATAAAGAATGGAGAGATAGAGCTGGAGATGAAAGCTTCAATCCAGCCGGGATGGCATTTGTACAGTACCAGACTCCCTGAAGGAGGTCCGGTCAAAACAACATTCAGTTTTACTTCTGATAGCATCCGATACCAGGTTATTGGCGAAGTTGAATCTGTAACTAATCCAATAAAGGAACATGATCAGATCTTTAATATGGATCTGGAATTTTATAGCAAAGAAGCTATCTTTTTGCAAAAAATAAAGGTCCTTTCTCCCAAACCTTTTGATTTGAAAGGAACGGTTGAATATCAAAGCTGTAATAACGAAACCTGTACACTTGATGAACATGACTTTTCCTTTAAGATTGATGGTTCAGGTGATGGTGGCGCAACTGCTAAAATTGCAGGGTTTACTAAAGTTCCGGATATTCAGCAGCATGGGCTGTGGTGGTTTCTCGTTTTCAGTTTTGTGGCCGGTCTGGCTGCAATTCTTACTCCGTGTGTTTTCCCCATGATTCCGATGACGGTCTCCTTTTTTATGAACAGCAATAAGTCAAAGTTTCAGGCCCGTATTCAGGCAATGATTTACGGGGGATCGATTATACTTATTTATACCCTGATTGGAACATTGGTGGCGCTTACTCTTGGAGCCGATTTTGCCAACTGGATCAGTACCCACTGGTTACCGAATGTGCTGTTTTTTATTGTTTTCGTTGTTTTTGCCTTCTCTTTCTTTGGCGCATTTGAAATAATTCTTCCCGGTAGTTGGGGAAACCGGGCCGACCGGTTTGCAGATAAAGGTGGCATTGGAGGAGCTTTTTTCATGGCATTAACACTTGTTCTGGTCTCTTTTAGTTGTACAGGACCTATCGTCGGAGCGATATTGGTTGAATCTGCCGGTGGAATGGTGATAAAACCAATTGTGGGAATGTTGGGATTCTCGCTGGCTTTCGCACTTCCTTTTACGCTGTTTGCCTTGTTCCCTCAGTGGCTGGTTAATTTGCCCAAATCCGGCGGGTGGCTGAATTCAGTAAAAGTTGTGCTTGGGTTCATTGAATTGGCCCTGGGCCTTAAATTCTTAAGTATTGCTGATCAGACTTATCACTGGCGTATCCTTGACCGTGAGATTTATATTGCTTTCTGGATTGTCATTTTCACGATGATGGGATTCTATTTGCTTGGTAAGATGAAATTTGCCCATGACAGTGAAAACAAACATATTACCGTTCCACGCCTGATGATGTCTTTGATAACCTTTACGTTTGTGGTTTACCTGATACCTGGTATGTTTGGAGCCCCTCTTAAAGCAATTTCTGGTTATCTGCCACCAATGACTTCTCACGATTTCGATCTGCATAAAATAATCCGTGATGAGGTAAAACTGGTTGATCATTCCTCGGGACCAGCCATTACATCAAAATCATCTGCGGTTTTATGCGAAAAGCCAAAATTCAGTGAATTTCTTGAACTTCCTCATGGCCTTGAAGGCTTTTTCGACTATGAACAGGGATTGGCCTGTGCCAGGGTTCAAAACAAGCCTGTTTTTATCGATTTTACAGGTCATGGCTGCGTGAACTGTCGTGAAATGGAAGCCAATGTCTGGTCTGATCCGCGAGTGCTGGAACGGCTCAAGAATGATTTTGTTATCATTGCCTTATACGTGGATGACAAAACATCACTTCCACAAAGTGAATGGATCACTTCGACCTACGATCAGAAAGTTAAAAAGACTATCGGGAAAAAATTTGCTGATTTTCAGATCTCCAGGTTTGGAGTCAATGCGCAGCCCTATTATGTGTTGCTCGATCAGAATCAGAATCTTCTGACTAAATCAACGGCCAGGGATTTAAATCCTGACCATTTCATTGAATTTCTTGACCAGGGTTTGGCTGAGTTTAAAACAAGGCAACCGAAGAAATAATAAATTCATTTGAAGTAAATGTTGTTATGAGCAATAATTCAATTACCTTATTTTGGAATGTTGATACCCAGGAAGATTTTATCGATGCTGGAGGCAATCTTTACGTGTTGGGGGCAGAAAAGATCAGACCAGCCTTGAAACAGATTACATCACTGGCAAAAGAGTTAGGGATTCGTGTAATGAATACCTGCGATTTTCACCATATTAATGCAGAAGAAATTTCGGAAAATCCAGATTTCATCACCAAATTTCCACCACATTGTTTGGCAGGCACAACCGGAGCACAGTTTATCTCAGAGACTGATCCGGAAACCCCTTTGATTATTGATTGGGATTCTGAACTGGCTATATTTGCAGAGTTCGATGACCCCAAGCGATTTAGGAATATTGTACTCCGAAAAAATGAGTTTGATGTTTTTATAGGGAATCCATATACTGATAAGATCCTGAATATCCTGCAACCTGACCAGATCTTTGTTTACGGAGTTACGACCAATATCTGCGTAGACAGGGTGGCTGTCGGATTAGCTGAACGCGGGATAAAAGTTTATGTAATAGGTGACGCCATTATGGGATTACCTAATTTACCGCTTCCTTATGATACCTGGAAAGCAAAAGGAATCGAAATAATTATGTTTACTGAAATTGGTAAGTATTTATAATCAGGATATTATCAATTCTCTTTAAGAGGAATATTCGTCGGATACATCGGTCAGTACTTCATATCCTGTATCGGTTACTAAAACAGTATGTTCAAATTGGGCTGATAGCTTATTGTCAACTGTCCGGGCAGTCCATCCATCTGTTTCGTCAACTTTTACGCGGGGTTTACCTTCGTTGATCATCGGTTCGATGGTGAATATCATTCCCGGTTTCAGAATTGGACCGCTGTTTTTTCGTGCTGCATGATCAACCTGAGGGTCTTCATGGAATTCAATTCCTACACCATGTCCACAGTATTCATAAACCACCGTAAATCCCTGCGATATCGCATATCTGGATATAGCATAACCAATATTCCCCAGATAATTTCCTGGTCTAACCTGCTGAATGCCCAGGTTGAGGCAGTGTTTGGTGGCATTAACCAGTTTAACTGCATTTTCAGAGGCCTCTCCTACAATAAACATTTTGCTGGTATCTCCGAAATAACCATTCAGGATTGTGGTTATATCGATATTTAGAATGTCTCCTTTTTTTAAGATTACATCTTCAGATGGTATTCCGTGGCAAATGACATCATTTGGGGAAATACAGCATGATTTTGGAAAACCGCTGTAATTGAGCGTTGCCGGTATTGCACCGTGAGAGATGGTGTAATTATGAATCAACTGATCCAAATAGCCTGTACTAACCCCTTCCTTAACGAAATCTGCTATATATACGAGAATCTCTCCGGCCAGTTTTGAACTCTGTCTGATCCCTTCAATCTGCTCTGCTGTTTTGATAATTATATTCATTTAATTATTCTGTTTCTTTTGAAATTTGAAAAATCATGCAAAGATATCTTATTAACGCCCAAAAGAATAATTTTGTTCAGTTAAGATTAAGATGAGCACTAACTTTTAAGCCAGGAAAGAATTTTGACTGTCTTTTCATCGGTAGGTAATTCCCCGTCGAGCCATCGTATTTTAAATCCATCACGCTCCATTTTTCTAAACCAGGTCATCTGCCTTTTGGCAAACTGATGAATCGCAATGTTAAGGTCCGTAACTAACTGTTCGTAGTTTAAATGACCCAAGAGATAGTTTGTTATGTACTTGTATTCAAGTCCGTAATAGGTTAAGTCATCGGGTTTTATGCCATGGTCCAATAATTTTTGAACTTCATCAATCATACCGTTAGTAAGCCGTTGGTGCAATCGTGCAGTAATCTTTCTTCTGCGTACTTCGCGCTCTATTCTGATTCCTACAATTAAACTATTGATTTTGGGGAAAGAGAGATCTGTTTCGGGATGTGCGAGGCAAAATTCCTCAATTTCTATAGCCCGGATTGCTCTTTTTGAGTTTTCAATATCGCTTGTATTATGGATCGTTTTGTAACCGCTTAAGATCTTTTTCAGAGAATCGAGTGGCAGCAATTGAAGCCCGGCACGGCGTTTCTCATTGATCGGGACCTGAATCAGACGGTATCCTTTCAGAATTGCCTCGAGGTACATTCCGCTTCCCCCGCACATGACCGGGAATATACCCTTGATTTTCAGTTCCTGATAGACTTTTAGGAAATCACGTTGATACTCGAAAACATTGTACTGATAGCCGGCTTCGGCAATATCAATCAGGTGGTAAGGAATGTTTGTGCCATTGATCCGATACTCTTCAAGATCCTTTCCGGTTCCAAGATCCATGTTCCTGTATATTTGTCTTGAATCGGCAGAAATCACTTCACCTCCAAGCAGATAGGCTAAATTGGCTGCCACTTCTGTTTTCCCCGAGGCCGTTGGCCCAAGGATGGTCACCATATCATATTTTAATCCGGTCATCTCAGGTTAAATTGTTGAGCAAATTAGCTTAATTTTGGATATCTAAAATGGTTAACCATGAATTTCAGGGTTTTTATTCAGAATTTATATTTAAGGTGCATCGGAATTATCTGGTCACCAAAGGAGGAATGGGCCAGGATTAAGGATGGGAATGAATCAATCGGGCAAATACTGGTTGGTTTTATGCTTCCACTTCTTCTTATATCTGCCGTTACTTCCATGATCGGCGGCTATATTCACCGCGGGGATACGGCCTGGTATTCAGAACTTCTCATTATTTTTAGTATAAGACCAGTTTTGAGTATCTCGTTATCCATTGCCCTGAGTATACCTGCCATCAATGTGATGATCGGAACATTCGGAGGGACTCCTAACTTTAGTCAGGTTTCACAATTAGTTATTTTCAGTTTTTTTCCTGTGACATTTGTTACAATTATCCTTGGTATGTCACCTGAGATATATATTGTCGGCCTTTTTGCACTATACACGTTTTATATCATGCACATTGGCACTCAAATATTGTCAGACATACCTTCTGAACGACAATCAAATTTCAGTACCCTTTCTTCGACTATGATGCTGGTCACCTATTTGATCATAAATTTCATTCTATCTGCTTTCTTTGGAGCAATTCATTAAAGTGTTATTGATTCCGCCGGGGTTTTGTTAGATTTGCACTTTGTATTTCCGGAATTTAAAAATGATCGTTCAGCAACACATAAATATTAAGAATAAGCGGGCAAGCTTCGATTACGAGTTTATCGATAAGTTTGTGGCTGGCATTGTTCTGTTAGGTACTGAGATAAAGTCGATCAGACTCGGTAAAGTGAGTATGAATGATGCCTATTGCCATTTTGTTGCGGGGGAGCTTTATATCAAAAACCTGAGCATCTCGGAATACGATTTCGGGAATCTTAATAATCATGAGGTTCGTCGCGAACGTAAATTACTGATGAGCCGGCGCGAGCTCAACAAACTGGAACGGAAATTAAAGGAATCGGGACTGACAATTGTCCCGGTCAGGTTGTTCCTGAATGATAGGGGATTGGCCAAAATGGAGATTGCCCTATCACGTGGGAAGGCCAACTATGATAAGCGCCAAAGTCTCAAATCAAAGGATGCCGAAAGGGAGATGGATAGGGTAAGAAAATAAATAAAACATATGGACGTAATAAATATCACGCCCATACGTTTTTCTCACCTACTTCACACTAGTAAAAATCCTTTTCCAACGGATACCGGAGAGAAAACTCTTGTTTTTGTCCAACGACAGCCAAACGAACGACGCTTTTCCAACCACATGATCTTCCGGTACAAATCCCCAGTACCTCGAATCAGCTGAATTATACCGGTTATCACCCATCATCCAGAAATAATCCATTTTAAAGGTATAAGTAGAAGCCGGAATTCCATTAATATAAATGTTATTGTCTTTAATCTTTAGGTCATTATCTTCGTAAACGGTTATGATTCTTTTATATAATGGAAGATTTACCAGGTTCAGGTTAATGGTTACCCCTTTTTTGGGAACCCATAAAGGACCAAAATTATCCAGATTCCATCCAAATCCCGGATCATTGGGAAACAATGACGGATCAATTTTATCTGCAGGCAAAATATACCTTTCAATGGAATGAATGAATTTCAAATCAGCCAATTTTTTTACCTGTCCGGAAGTTAACGCAATAATATAACGCGAGTCTGATCCATCAATTTCGGGACGGGTGATTTCCAGTTTATCAAGAATCTTATCGTTTATAGGTGACCCATTGGTGGTAATCTGGTATTTATATTGGATGCCCGGGATCTCCTTTTGAGCTTTTCCATTGACAAAAACCTGCCCATTGACAATCTTTATGGAATCACCCGGAATAGCAATGCATCGTTTAATGTAATTTTCCCGTTTATCCACCGGTCGGTAAATGATATCTCCAAAGGTTCTTTTATCACCCCAAACCTGATCTCTGCCGTACATTCGGACTAATTCGTAGTAGTTGCTTGATTCCTGCAACCTGACGGAAACGGTATCCCCTTCGGGGAAATTGAAAACAACCACATCATCATTTTTAATTTTCCCGGTTCCGGCAATCCTGCGGTAAGGATATTGAATAAGTCTTGAATAGGAGGGGAGTGATCCAAGTAAAGGCATGGTATTATGTACGAACGGGAAAGAGATCGGAGTGTTGGGCATCTTGGGCCCGTAGGCTGTTTTGCTTACAAAAAGATAATCTCCGACCATCATCGATTTTTCCATTGATGAAGTGGGGATGGTATAGGCTTCAATAAAGAACAGGCGGATAAAAGTTGCGGCAACCACTGCAAAGATTATGGCATCAACCCATTCCGCGACAGCTGTTTGCTTTCCTTCAGGCGGATTCTTTTTTTTCCAGAAGGCCCAATGAACCTTCCTGGAAATATAGTTATCAAATAAGATGGCCAGGCCAATCAGCCACCAGAAATTTCCCAGCCAAATAACCCACAGCAGGTAAATACCACCTGTAAGGGCAAACTTAAACCATTTGTTATTTAAGATATTGGTCATATCAATCTTCTTTATCGGCTTGATTCCGGCTAAATTTTTCAAAACTTTTAAGATCTTCTACCTTGAAATTTCCGTAAAAGGAGACCAGACAACTGAATTGATGATCTTCACTGTTTTTAACGAGGACATGACACTCTTTTACCCGTTTGGAGTTTCCGTCAATCCAGAATTCTACATTATCATCATCTTTAGCGTCATTGAGTTGTATCTTATGGTAGTCCAGATTATTTAGTCTCTCCGAGATATTTTGGGCAAGTGATCCATGATTTTTGTTTTTTTCACGGTTCGAAAATAGTACACGGATTTCCATCAAATCCCCGGTAACTTTTTTATTTTCCTCATCAATATTCATATTTACTGCATCGATCATTGATTTTGAAAAGGAGAGAAAGGTAAAACCTTCACGATTAGCGAACTGTTCATAGATCCGATAAGACCTGCTTTGTGATGATCCTGCCAAGGTTGTGAACAGTAGAGCGACGATAACTCCAAGCCGGTAACTGGTTTTCATTTTTTATTCTTTTTAGGTAATATAATCGGGGCATGTTTTTTTATGGTAAGTTCCAATCCTGCAGGTTTCATTGTCCAGTATTTCCCGCCCATATCTCCGTCCCAGGTATCTGAAGTGTTTTTGATATCATGAATGATCTTTACAATCTCATCACTTAAATAGATCGTTTTATTTTCCGGCACCTTTAGGAGAATCTCCACCTGTTGGTTACGCCAAACCGACTTTTCTGGCAGCATGTACCATGGTTGAAAGGTGATCAGAGAATCCTGTAAAGTGAACTTGTAGTTGATCTCCCGGGCATTATTCTGTGCTTTATCAAGGTTATGGCCCCTGGCTTTGGTTTTGATAACCATGCTGAAATCGCCTGTTTCACTTTTTACAATATCAAGTTTGGGCTGATTTAGGAGGAATTCCTTGCCGTTTACTGATGCGATCCGTAGTCCGTCGAAATTGAGGTTTGAATCGAGATAATCGTTAAATTCATCTGCCCCTAATTTCAGATAGAGGGTATCGGATTTGGTGGTTATCTGTTCCTGTTTTGTACTTGTTGAGACGCTTTTAAAATCACTGAATCCTCTGACCAGCATAAATATAAGCAAGATTACTCCGATTACCCAAAGTCCTAAGGCAGTGAGACCAACCGCTCCGTTACTTGATCTGAACCTGAAGATAAGTTTGGTTCCCAAATAGGCAAGCATGATCAGCGGAATCCCGATGGTCAGGCCAATTCCAATCCAGATCCAGAACAGGGTATTTCCGTTGGCAAACAAATCGAGGTAATGAGGTAAACCATTCCCAAGAGGAGTTATCCCAATAAATTCATTGGTAATAAACAGGGAGGTGACCAGCGCTATAATTGCAAATATACCAGCAAAAACCAATGCTATTCCAATGATAACTGCCAGAATTTTCAGTATTGCGCTGAATATTGATGATAATATACCCCCGGCGTGATCCATACGTTCTCTGCTTCTGCTGTTTGTCCTGAATTTCTCATAATTTTCCTTGACATCCTGGACCTCTTCCTTAATATTTTTCGAGATATTATTGATATTCACCTCTTCACCTCTCATTTCAAGACGTTGGGCCGAAGTGTAGGCTTTAGGGACAACAATCCACAGAATCAAATAAAGCAAAAGACTTGAGCCTGCTCCAAAGAATAACGCAACAAAGATCAACCGGATAATGACCGGGTCAAAATTGAAATAGGCTCCCAATCCGCTGCACACACCTCCCAGAACGCGGTCGTCCGGATCACGGTAAAGTTTTCTGTGAGTCTGACCTGGTATTTTCATTTGGGGCTCTTCACCCTCTTTGGCATCATCAAAAGCTTCGGGCATTCCCATAATCCGGATGATCTCTTCCACATATTCTATGGTGATCACTTCATTTCCATCTTTTACCCGCTCCTGAAACAGCTCGGAAATCCGTGATTCAATGTCTTCCACGATTTCCCTGGCCTCCGCATCATTTCCAAAATGCCTGTTAATCTGTGAGATATAATTATTCAGCCTTTCATAGGCATCATCGTCAATATGAAAAACTGTTCCGCTAATGTTGATTGTAAATGTTTTTTTCATGGTGATGCGATTTTCTAAAGATTTGTGATTTTTAGTTGGTTAATTGCTTCGACTAGTTCCCCCCAGGCCATATCCAGTTCGTTCAGAAATATTTTACCCTCCTTTGTAAGTTCGTAATATTTCCGTGGAGGTCCTTGTAAAGATTCCTCCCAGCGATAACTGAGATACCCATCGTTTTTCAATCGGGTCAGAAGTGGATATAGGGTACCTTCGACCACAATCATCTGCGCAACTTTCATTTCGGCAATGATATCAGAAGCGTAGGATGGTTTTTTGGAAAGGTTTAGCAGGATGCAATATTCGAGAATCCCTTTCCTCATTTGGGCTTTTGTATTTTCGAGGTTCATTGGTTTTTCATTTAATTTTTTTTAAGCGTACTGAAAATAGTCTCTGAATGTATTTCACCGGTTTTGTTGATTTAAACCAGGCGTACTTCGCGGGCAACTCCAATTGAGACCGGTTTTATTTTGTGGTTATTCCCTTTTTTCTCCACCTTCTTGCCAGTTATTACTTTTTCGTTCTTGGCGACTGCTGAACTTTTTAAATATTCCGAGATTTTATGTTCCGAATATTGTGTTACTGTAACCGCAACTGCAGGAATCGATTGGTAGATCACTTTGATCCCAATAGCGGTTCCGATGGCTACCCGATTGGTGCAGGAGGAGAGAATGACCAACCCTGTAAAAAGAACCACTAATTTAATCTTGTTTATTGCTGTTTTCATTTTTGCTGCGTTTAATTATAATACCATCTTATACCTTGAAGTATGTATTACAAATATACATCCTAAAGAAGGTACTATGCAACACATAGTACTAAAATTTTCAATATTTTTGAAAATATTTTTTAATTAACTGTATAATAGGATATTAATTGCAGTGTATTTCAGTTTTGACACCTTGATCTTGATGAAAACAGGTATAAATAATCGTTTTTATTGAAATTAGATCCTCATTTTGCAATTCTAAATCTGATCAAAACGCGCGTTTTTACCATTTTTGAAGAAATGGTTATAAATGCATGTCTTAACAATTAGGGCTGAATGGTCATTTTTAATGTAATTAAATATTTAAACATTTTCTTATCTTGTATGGAAATTCATAAGTAGTTAAATTTAAAATTGTTGAAATGAAACGAGCCTTTTCACAGAGTGCCAAAGCAGATCTTAACAGGTTCATTCAAGTTTTCTGCGGTAATTTGAGAGTAAATATTTGCCTGTTGGTATTCCTAATCTCATTGAATACTCAGGCGCAACCATCGGAGAAACTGGTAAAAGTGGCTATCGCTCCAGACCATGCTGACTGGGTTTATAATATTGGTGATCAGGTAAAATTCAAAGTGATGGTAACCTGTCATAATGAAATGGTGCAGAATGTGAAGATCAGGTATGAAGTTGGTCCTGAGTTGATGAATGCCATGATAAAAGACTCTGCCGTTCTAAAAGAGGGGAGTATCATTATTCCAGGCGGCACATTGCATGAGCCTGGATTTCTGCGTTGTAAGATTGTTGCAGAGTATGATGGGATTAAATATGAAGGGGTGGCTACTGCAGCAATGAGCCCTGAATTAATCAAACCGACTGCTGAATATCCCGGTGACTTCATTCAGTTTTGGGAAAAGGGTAAACGCGATTTAGCAACGATTCCCATGGATGTTAAGCTTACCTTACTACCTGAACGTTGCACAGAATTAACCAATGTTTATCAGGCAAATATTCAGAACTATAGAATTGGTTCGCGACTTTACGGAATAGTATGTATACCAAAAAAACCGGGGAAATATCCAGCATTACTCAAGGTTCCGGGTGCCGGAGTGCGAGGCTACTCCGGCGATGTTGCAATGGCTGATTTGGGAATTATTACCTTAGAGATTGGTATTCATGGCATTCCGGTTACGATGGATGCTGGTGTCTATAACGATCTTGGGCGTGCTGCATTAGACGGTTATATGTTTTTCAACCTTGACGATCGTGATAAATATTACTATAAAAGGGTTTATCTGGGATGCGTTAGGGCCATTGACTTCATTTTCTCTTTACCTGAGTTTGACGGATCGAATCTTGCAGTTACGGGAGGAAGTCAGGGTGGTGCATTATCCATAGTAACTGCAGGACTAGATAAACGGGTCAAATACCTTGCTGCATTTTATCCTGCCCTTTGCGACCTTTCGGGATTCCTTTTGAATCGTGCCGGGGGATGGCCTCAAATGTTCAGGGATCCGAAGGAGGTAAGTAAAGAAAAAATTGAAACCTCGAAATACTATGATGTAGTCAATTTTGCTAAAAATGTTAAAATTCCCGGGTTTTATTCGTGGGGCTATAATGATCCGGTATGTCCTCCGACTTCGATGTTTTCGGCCTATAATTCAATAATGGCTCCGAAGGAATTGATTATTATGCAGGAGACAGGACACTGGTCTTATCCGGAACAGAATGAAAAATCTAAACAGTGGTTGGTAAGACGGCTAATAGGTAATCAGCAAAAATAGCATAGTAATGAATTAATGATTAAGGTGTGCAGATAAATTTCAGGTTGTTTGGAAATTGTTTATTGAAAAGGAACCATACCTACGAACATGCGACTCCGACTGGAGTCGTATATTGCATCAGCATCACCTTTCTATAAAGTTGCGACCTCGCTGAGGTCAATCATTCTTTCTTTGAGTTTTTCTGCAGATCCTAATTAATTTTAAAGGACTGAATCGGAGACAGAAAACCCCTTAATTTGCAGTTATTTACAAATTAAGGGGTTTCTATTTGATATATGTCGACTAGACTACTTTTTTTGAAGCCCGTTTACGGTCATTTTCGTTTAGCATGATTTTCCGAAGCCTTATTGACTTTGGAGTCACTTCAACGTATTCATCTTTCTGGATGTACTCGAGGGCTTCCTCGAGGCTGAACTTGATAGGTGGCGCAAGTCTCACCTTATCGTCAGAACCTGAAGCACGCATATTGGTCAGCTTCTTTGATTTGGTAAGGTTCATTGCAAGATCCCCTTCACGGCTGCTCTCGCCGACTACCTGTCCTTCATAAATCTCTTCCTGAGGATCGATGAAATATTTTCCCCTGTCCTGAAGTTTATTCAGGGCATAGGCAAAAGCTGTTCCAGTTTCGAGTGCTACCAAAGAACCGTTCAGGCGAGTTTCAATAGGTCCTTTGAATTTGTCGTATTTGATAAAACGGTGGGCCATTACGGCTTCTCCCTGTGTTGAGGTCATCATGGTGGTACGTAGCCCTATGATTCCGCGGGACGGAATATGAAATTCAAGGTTTATGCGGTCTCCTTTTTTCTCCATATTCAGCATTTCCCCTTTTCTTCGGGTAACAAGATCGATAGCAGTTCCACTTAGCTCTTCAGGAAGATCGATATGCAGCATTTCAATCGGCTCGTATTTTTCTCCATCAATTTCTTTAAACAATACCTGAGGTTGTCCTACCTGAAGCTCATAGCCTTCGCGACGCATGGTTTCAATGAGTACTGAAAGATGGAGAACACCCCGGCCATGAACATTCCAGGCATCGGCAGAATCGGTAGTCTCGACATGCAAGGCAAGATTTTTCTCCAATTCCCGCATTAACCGGTCGTGAATATGGCGGCTGGTAACAAATTTTCCTTCTTTTCCATAAAATGGAGAGTTGTTGATTGTGAACAACATACTCATGGTTGGTTCATCGATGGAGATTGGCTCAAGAGGTTCAGGATTTTCGTAATCACAAATTGAATCACCGATTTCAAATCCTTCAATTCCAACCAAAGCGCAAATATCTCCGTTACTGGCACTTAGAACTTTCTCTCTGCCCAGACCCGTAAAAACATGAAGTTCTTTGATCCTGGTACGGGAGATCGTACCATCCCGTTTAACGAGTGTGACGTTCATTCCTTCTTTCAATTCACCCCGATGAATGCGTCCAATTGCTATCCGACCCACATATTGGGAATAATCGAGTGATGTAATCAGCATCTGAGGAGTCCCCGGATTCTCGGTTGGTGCGGGGATATGTTCGATGATGGCATCAAACAATTCAGTAATATTTTCTGTCCGGATTTTCCAGTCGTAGCTCATCCAGTTTTGTTTTGCTGACCCGTATATGGTTGGAAAATCAAGTTGTTCTTCAGTCGCATCTAGACTATACATTAATTCAAAAACCTGTTCATGAACCACGTCAGGGCGACAATTGGGTTTGTCTACCTTGTTGATGACCACAATTGGTTTTAATCCGAGTTGAATAGCTTTTTGAAGCACGAACCTGGTTTGAGGCATTGTCCCTTCAAAAGCATCGACCAGCAGAAGTACGCCATCTGCCATGTTTAAAACGCGTTCTACTTCACCGCCGAAATCAGCATGCCCGGGGGTGTCAATGATGTTGATCTTTGTACCGTTGTAAACAACTGATACGTTTTTAGCAAGAATTGTAATTCCTCTTTCACGTTCCTGATCATTATTGTCAAGGATTAATTCTCCAGGATTCTGATTGTTCCTGAAGATATTGGAATCCATAATCATTTTGTCTACCAGTGTCGTTTTTCCGTGGTCGACGTGAGCTATAATCGCTATGTTTCTGATATTTTGCATTTATTTATTTTGAGCCGCAAAGGTAGTCATTTATTTGATTGTTAATCTTACCATTAATAAAATCATTTTCCAACCCCTTTACTCACTTCAAATATTAACTTTGCCGGTTTGGCAGGCAATACCGGATTTTCAGGGTCCATTATGCATTATTTGACTGATTCAATAATAATTACTCTATCTGTAAAATGATAGGTTTTTCTCTGTCCTTTTTAATTAAAACACTATGTCCCGAAACAATTGGTTTCATTACTTCATATTATTCCTGGGTATTCTATGTATCTCGTGGTCTGCAATATTTGTAAAACTGGCAGACGTATCAGGATTAAGCTCAGCATTTTATCGGATGTTTATCGGTTTTATTGGAGTTTTGCCTATCTGGTTGTTTAGAAAACCTTCTCTTATCGTGGGGAAGCCAATTTTGGTTGCAATACTTTGCGGAGTAATATTTGCCTGTGATATCGCAGTTTGGAACATTTCGATTTTAATGACTAAGGCTGCGATTTCAACACTAATTGCCAATCTTGCGCCTGTGTGGGTCGGGATTGGGGCTATTTTATTTCTGAAGGAGAAGCCCGGTCGTATTTTCTGGATTGGGACAGCCATTGCCTTGTTCGGAGTTTCGATCATCGTGGGGATTAACCAGATTTACCATTCCAGGTTGAATGAAGGCCATTTTCTGGCTATTTTGGCGAGTTTATTTTATGCTTTTTATCTGCTTATTATGCGAAAGGGGAGACAAAAATTGGATACTGTGACCTTTACTATGATATCCATGTTGTCTAGTACCGTAGTTTTGTTCTTTATTGCGATGATAACAAATACCCAACTTATCGGATTTTCGTTTTCTTCCTGGGAAGCCTTGGCAGGACTAGGATTGATATCGCAATTGGCAGGGTGGCTCGCCATTAATTATGCTATAGCCTATATGCCCTCGACTATCGCTTCGGTAAGTTTATTGAGCCAGTCAGTGTTTACTGCATTGATTGCTATTCCGGTTTTAGGAGAAAAGCTTAAGGCAATGGAGGTATTCGGAGCTCTGATAGTCTTGTCTGGCATTTTTCTGGTCAACAAAAAAATGTTTAAACGAAAAGTGGCGATACAGCAGGAGTACGACTGATGCGGCGCAGACCTAAATCAACACAAACTTAGAAACAATAGAAACCACAGGAACTCAAACCCATATGAATTTCAAAGCAACAAAGACAATGAAACTAAGATTTCAATGACTGTCACGGAGTATTTCCCCCGATTTAATGATCGAAACCGAATCAAATGAAGTCCTCGCCATTTTCACCATAAATGCAGCCACTTTTTCTCCCGGAATGGCCTTATAATTGTCAGAAATCAGAAAATTCAAAGCCTTCATAATGAAACCGAAAATTTTTTCTGAGAACCTGGATTCCGACCGTTTACCCAGCAACAGGGAAGGGCGAAGAATAACCAAATTTTTAAATCCCATTTCTTTTAATGCTTCCTCAGTCATCCCTTTTACCATATTATAAAATACGCCTGATTTTGGATCTGCTCCCATGGAGCTAATTACGAGGAATTTGGAGACCCCAAGCCGCTTAGTAAAGTCGGCGAAAGCCAAAACGTATTGATAATCAACTTTTTTAAATTGCTCCCGGCTTCCAGCTTGTTTCATGGTTGTCCCTAATGTACAGAATGCATCATCAATGGTTTCTGCAATATTCAATTGGCTGATCAGATCAAAACCGGTTAATACCTCCTTGATTTTAGGGTCTCTCAATCCGCTTTCTCTCCTTGAAATAAGATAGATTACCCGGTATTCGTCCGAGGCGATCAGTTTTCGAACCAATTCACGGCCAATGAGTCCTGTAGCACCTGCTACAATCGCTGTTCTCATCTGGTTATTTTTAAATTGAAATTAAAAGAGATAATTCAGTCCAATATAAATTCCGGAATCTCCATCTTGTTTATTGGTGGCAATCCCATAATCCATGGCAATGATAAAATTGTAATTCATTACGAGCCGCAACCCCGCTCCATAACTGGTATGCATATGTTCGGCACCTTTATCAAAATAGTCCGACGCGACTATTGTTGGGGGTAGCTTAAGATTTGAGGTGTCAATTTTTTTAGTCACCTGACCAAAATCTCCGAAAGTGTTTGCGGCTAAATAGAAATTTTGCCTGATCAGTCTAAACTTTGCAAATTTATATCTTAGTTCGATATTTCCCAGGAAATATCCATCACCAACAACCCTGTTTCTGCGCACACCCCGCAGATTTTTAGCCCCTCCGAGACCAGTTGATGAAGCACCGGTCATAACAGATGAGATTATTTGAGGTTCGTAATAGAATGGAACATGGCCACCAATGGTTTGCTGCCAGTTTAAACGGTATACCAGAGAAAGATCATCCTTAATCAGCGTGAAATACTGCCTGTGAGTTAGAGATATTTTGGAAAATCCACTTTCTGCGCCTAAGAATCCCGGAGCCAAGGCGAGGACGGCTTCAGTCCAAATCCCTTTCATAGGATTTGGTTTATTGTCCCGTGTATCATAAACAATTCCGCCTTTGATTTCCGGCACAAATCCACCTTTAGCTTCTTTCGGATTGATTAATCCCCACTGGATATATTTCTCATATAGTCCCGGTTGTTGTTCAACTGTCGGCAACTTATCAACAGCACTTAACCCCCGGTTCAGTTTATTGATATCTACAGAAGAGAGGCTGTAATTCAGTAAATTAAATCCGGCAATCCAGCCAAAATGGGAGCCTGAAAATTTTCCCTGCAGATCTGTTTTAAACCTGAAAAGCTTCTGTTGATATTTATAATACATTCGTGTTTTGTAGTCCGGACTGGATTGTTTCTCCCAACTTTTGTTCAATACCGATTCGTAACCATTAAACCCATAAAAATCGTAAGCTTCATCAGGTAAGTAACTTAGATCGGTTGTGATCTGAATTCCAGGTATTAGAGACTCTGAATCGTAATAGAACCGGTATATTCCGCTCCCTTTGGTGAAATGTGAAATTTCGAAATAGAGGGAGTGCTTGTACTTGGGAAATGCACTGCCGTCGCCAAAATTGTAGAAATTTACAGCGGCACCATACTGAAATCCCTGGTCGGTATCATAGGTAATTGTAGGAATCGCCCCGAAATTCCAACCCGTTTTTATTTTGATCGAGTCTGTTTTCGCTTTCTGTACTTGTCCGGAAACCATAAAAGTTGATCCTGTCAGAAGGAGACCAGTAAACAAGATTAGCTTTTCTATCATAGAATTTATTTTTGGTTGGTGAATTATGAGATAGCTAATATATAACTTTTCTCCTGATTTTAGCTTAAACTTTAATCGACCTTCGATTTAAAATCGTTTATATTTGCCATATTTGTGTGATTTTCCGTACTTGATAGTTTTTTTAATTTTAATGTAAGCAATTAAAGATGAAATATATTGGTGCTCATGTAAGTGCAAGTGGTGGTGTAGAAAACGCTCCTTTGAACGCAAAAGAGATTGGTGCAAAGGCATTTGCATTGTTTACAAAAAATCAGAAGCAATGGTATGCGTCTCCCCTGACCGGTAACAGCATTGAAGCTTTTAAGAAGAATTGTTCTGACAATGGATTTCAACCGGAGATGATTCTTCCTCATGACAGCTATTTGATTAATCTTGGGCATCCGGAGACGGAAGGTCTGGATAAATCGAGAGAGGCATTCCAAGATGAAATGATTCGATGCCAGCAACTTGGTTTGAAAATGTTAAATTTCCATCCGGGCAGTCATCTGAATAAAATTTCTCCAACAGAATGTTTAACCCGCATTGCAGAGTCGATAAACATTGCTTTGGATGTCACACAAGGAGTTACAGCTGTAATTGAGAATACGGCGGGGCAGGGGACCAATATGGGCTATGCTTTTGACCAGATTGCCGAGATCATCAGTCAGGTGGAGGATAAATCGCGAGTTGGAGTATGCATCGACACCTGTCATACGTTTACTTCCGGCTATGATTTGAGGACAAAGGAGGTTTTTGATCAGACTTTTCTAAAATTTGAAGAAATTGTTGGATGGAATTACCTGAGAGCCATCCATCTGAACGATTCTAAAAAAGAGCTTGCCACCCGCGTTGACCGCCACCATAGCATTGGTCAGGGGTTTATTGGAATGGAGTTTTTTGAATTAATCATGAACGATTCCCATTTTGATAATATCCCAATTATCCTGGAAACTCCCGATGATAGCATCTGGGCAGAAGAGATCAGTTTATTATATTCATTAATTAGATAGATTTTATCCGTATTTCTTTTAAATGAGAAATGTAATACATATATTTGTATAGTAAATAGTAAGAGAGAAGTTCAACCTCCGGACTTTGGTGCCATTTAATCATTATTGTATCTAATCGTTATTTCGGGTTAAGTCGAATTAGTCTTTTATCTATACTACACTACTTTATCCAAGGTATTATTTTTTAAGGGAAATCTTTATGGACGATTATTTTTCTCCGGATGAAATCCGGACTTTAATGAGCAGGTGTGACTCTGATCGCCAGCGTATTATCCTTTTTCTGCTTTATAACTATGGTCTGTCAGTAGAAGAAGCAGCGGAAATTAGATCCGGACAGTTTATGCGAAAACCCGATTTTCTCCTGTTTAATTTTACCAGAAAGCTAACAGGTAAGAGCCATACTTATAAAATTCAATATGAGAATTACCGGTTATTTTATAGGGTTTTGAATAAATTACAGGACCATGAGCCTTTGTTGCATAAAGATAAAAACCTTCCTGTCTCGGATGCGATTATCAAAAAGGATCTTTTTGACCTCGCAATAATCATGAATAAAAAGATTACTGCTGCCCAATTATTTGAAAGTCATTTGTATTGGTTGTTCAAAAAAGGGGTCAGTTATGCGCAGGCTGTCGAAGAATACGGGCTGTCTCTTTCAGGAAAACCTTTTAAAGTATGGGAAAATGCTATGCTATCCGGTAGGTTATGGCCCATACTTCTAGAATAGAATATTAAACTTAAATAACCTTTGGGCAATTTTATACCCCTATCCCGACTAGTTGCAACCAGAAATATAACGAAAAAGGCGATCAATTCTGATCGTCTTTTTCGTCAATATCCTCATTTCGTTTTGCCTGGTCTTGTATCAGTTCTGAAGGGATTTGCCGGCAGCCCTTCAGAATTGTAAAGGTTAAGATCATCGGGATTGTCGGCCCAACCATACCTTACTTCGGCAGGATTTCCAACTTCTTTACTAGTCACCATCACAGTATTGCTGTTCACGATAGTTGCTTTTGCCCATTTAAAAGCTCCATCTTTCGGTGCAATGGTAAAGCCGTTGGTATAACCATATTTATCATTGATCTTTAATCCTTTTCCAACATGATCAAAAGTGATAAAAATATTGTTTTTTTCAATTTTCATCTCCTTGTAGGTTGGACCGGTATAGACCAGTGTTTCGCCATAAGCCACCTTGCGTGCTGCCAATGATAAACGGTATCCGACAGTCTGTTTGTCGGTTGGGTGGATATTATCAGCATCACCTGCATCAATTATTGTGGCCATTCCGGTATTATCGAGTTGAAGAGTCTGGGTTTGTGCTTCCCGTAATTCGGCCCATTCACTTTCCCCCGGTTCGGGGTCCGGTTTTTTGAAATTTGCCAGCTGTACAAACAGGAAAGGGAAGTCTCCTTCACCCCATTTTGATCGCCAGTCTCTGATTAAATTTGGGAACACCCGTTTATATTGCTGAGCGCGGGAGGCATTTGACTCTCCCTGATACCAGATTGCGCCTTTGATCCCGTAAGGTACAATTGGGTTGATCATTCCGTTGAACAACAGTGTCGGGTAGTCGTTCGGACCAATATTTGTCAGGTGAGAATTGATTTCGGAAAATTTGAATCTCCAATCCCCTGCCAGGCTGATCTTTGAATTTCCTGACTGGATAAACAATTCTGCAGCATCCCCATAAATTCCTCCATCGCCCCCATTATCGGTTACTTTGACTGCAATCTGGTTCCTGCCTTCTTTGAGTACTGAAGCCGGAACTTTGTATTTTCGTTCTTTGTCGTAGTCTTTGGTTTCCCCAACTTCCACGCCATTTAGCCAGCAAATATCATTATCGTCGATTTTACCGAGCGACAATACCACATCGGATGCGGCTTGCTCTTTTGTCAATTCAAATGTCTTGCGGTACCAGGCAATTCCGTCCAGTCCTGAATATCCCTGCTCTTCCCAGAACATGGGTGCTTTTATCATTTTCCATGTTGTATCATCAAATCCGGACTGATTAAATCCCAGTTTGTTGCCATTATCTTTTAAAGGAAATTCTCCTACCATTTGGATTATCTTTTCCTTCATTGACGCTTCATAATTTTCTAAATCAGTCGTTTGCAATGCATTAAATTTTTCAGTAAAATCAGGATCATGCTGTATGGATTCTGAACTGATCCACGTTTCAGCCACGGTTCCACCCCACGAAGTATGGATCAGACCAATAGGGACCTTGAGTTGCTCATTAAGGTTTTTCCCAAAGAAATAGGCGACTGCAGAACAATCTGAGACGGTCTGTGGTGAACATTCCAACCATTCCCCTTCCTCCAGGTTTTCCTTAGGTTTTTGGGCTACTCTTTTCTTCACATTAAAGAACCTGATATTCGAATTTCTGGAGGCAGCTATCTCGGAGGCAGCATTTTTGGCGGAGGAAACTTTGAATTCCATATTCGATTGACCGGAACAAATCCAGACCTCACCAATCATTACATTTCCGAAGGTTTGGAGATCTTTCCCTTTTACTGTCATCATATAAGGGCCTCCGGAGTTCATTTTGGGAAGGTTAACCCGCCATTTCCCGTTTTTTCCGGTGCGGGTAGTCGCCACATTTTTATCGAGTGTAACTGTTATCTTTTCACCTGGTGAAGCCCACCCCCAAACCGGAATCGGAATTCCCTGCTGAAGAACCATATTGCAATTAAAGATGGGTGGGAGTGTAACTTTTGCGATCCCTGCAAATGAAATCATCAGCAGGACAATCAAAATGGAGTAGCGTAATTCGTTAATTTTCATTTTAAATCGGTTGTTTAAGTGATTGAATGGATTTGTATTGAATTTAGAGGATCATTCATTATTGGATTATTAAAGGAGAGAGGAAGCCAGGTTGATTGAACCGGTCAAATAGGTGCATGCGTGCCCTGAGATTAGCACACGCTTTCCGATCAACTGACATTCCAGATTGCCACCTCTGTAAGATAACTGACGGGCCTCAAATTTGAGTTTATTAAGCCGGTGAGCCCAGAAGGGGACCAGTGTAGTATGAGCTGAGCCTGTTACAGGATCTTCATTAATTCCTACTTTTGGGGCAAAGAAACGAGATACAAAATCGCATTCATACCCGGGTGCAGTGATGATTATACCCCGCGCTTCGACTGTTTGAAGCTTTCCGAAATCGGGAGCGATCTCCTCAATATCTTCCTGCGAAGGGTAGTAAAGCAGGTAGTCGGTTTTACCTTTCCATATTTCGAGTGGTCTGGATCCCAACGATTCGAAAAGATGATCCGGTGGCAATGCAGGCTCCACCTGATCTGCCGGAAAATTCAGGGTTATCAAATCGTTGTTTCGGGTAACTTCGAGCTTTCCGCTGAACCCGGATTCAAAAATCAGACGATCACCTTTGAAATGAAGATGATTAAAGAGAACATGAGCAGCAGCAAGGGTGGCATGTCCGCATAATTCAACCTCAGTCAATGGGGTAAACCATCTGATTTCAAATAAATCATCTCTTTTTTTAATGAAAGCAGTTTCCGAAAGGTTGTTTTCTGATGCAATTTGTTGTAAAAGCTCATCCGAAGGCCAGTAGTCCAAGGGACAAACAGCAGCCGGATTTCCGCAAAAAATCCGGTCAGTAAAAGCATCAACCTGGTAAATAGGGATGATCATATTTGGGGATGATATTGTTACATTTTGTGTTGATTTTTCAAAGGTAATATAACCAATGAAAATATCCAATGAGAATGATAATAGCTGACTTTTATTAATTTTATGTTTTTAAATTTATTTGTTTATGCGATCACATATTTTAAATGAAACTAATTGGAAATCAGCGAAAGAGATTGATTTTCAATTAGCTGTATTGCCATGGGGAGCAACCGAAGCTCATAACCTGCATCTCCCGTACGGAACGGATAATATTCTTGCCGAACAAATCGCGGCCGAGTCTGCCAGGCTTGCCACTGGTCGTGGAGGTAAAGTGATTGTTCTGCCTGGAATTCCGTTCGGGGTAAATACCGGGCAACCGGATGTGAAACTGGATATGAACCTTAATCCCAGTACCCAGATGATGATTCTGAAGGATCTGATCACTGTTCTTAACCGGCAGGGAATACATAAACTTGTGATTCTTAATGCCCATGGGGGAAATGATTTCAGGCAGATTATCCGGGAGTTGAATCTGATCTTTCCGGAAATGTTTATTTGCCAGTGCAACTGGTTCAAGATTCCGGGAGCAGAACTCTGCTTTGAGGATATGGGAGAACATGCAGGAGAGGTGGAAACCAGCTTTATGCTCTATTTAGCACCTGAATTGGTGCTGCCGTTATCTGAGGCGGGCGAGGGCAATGCGCGAGTATTTAGTATCACAGCGCTAAATGAAGGGTGGGCCTGGGCCGAACGGCAATGGACCAAAGTTACCCAAGATACCGGAATCGGCAATCCGACACTGGCAACAGCAGAAAAAGGAGAGACCTTTTTTAAAATTATTACTGCGAAAATCGGGGATTTTCTGTATGAACTATCCGTTTTGCATCGGGATGAATTTTATAGGGACAAACCATAAATAAGGCCAGTCATTGGCAATTTGATTAATTTTCATACTTATACTATTTCAGGGATGGGTCACTTTAGACGGGTTGTAACTCTGGGATCACTGGTGATCTTAGGGTTTTTATTAATTTCAATTGTCCTTTTTGCCGGGGAACGGAAACCTAAATTCAGGGTGATTGGGTTTTATACCGGGCGTAATGATCTGGCCCACATTAGTTTTGTTCATGAAGCGAATCAATGGCTTGCTGAATCGGCTAAAAAATACCGGTTTTCGTACGATTCGACCAGTAACTGGGATAACATGAATCAGAATTTTCTGGCCAATTACAATGTTGTTCTGTTTTTGGATACGCGACCGGACAAGCCTGACCAGAGGATAGCTTTTGAAAATTACATGAAGCGGGGAGGAGCATGGATGGGATTTCATTTTGCCGCTTTTGCACTCACCCCTTCCGATTTTCCTCAGAACTGGGACTGGTACCATAACGAATTTTTAGGAAGCGGACAATATAAAGGGAATACCTGGCGACCCACTTCGGCCATTTTACGTGTTGAACGAGGTGGGCATCCTGTGGCCCGTAATTTGCCGGATAAGTTCAAATCTTCACCGAATGAGTGGTATAGCTGGCAAAATGATTTACGAAAAAATCAGGATATTGTGGTGCTTTTATCAATCGACCCGTCAAGTTTTCCGCTTGGAACAGGACCTAAAGCCTGGGAAATCTGGCATGACGGCAATTATCCGGTAGCATGGACGAATAAAAAATACCGGATGGTTTACTTCAATATGGGGCATAACGACCTGGATTATGAAGGGAAAACCAACAGAGAGCTCTCTCATACTTTTGATAATCCGGCGCAAAATAAATTAGTACTAAATGCTTTGCAATGGCTTGGAGGCCAGTGAATTTGAAGGGGCTGGGGGTATAAAAACACAAATGGGAACCACTCTTGCAAGTTGTTCCCATTTCGTCATTGGCAAATTGCTTCACCTGTGGCGTCAGACTACGGTTATCGTGGCCGGCTGCTTCTTCATCTTTGGTCTGCTTGCGCAGGGTCCCGATTAATTCTGCAACCCATTGCTTTTGGATTCGGCTGTTTAAGGCGTCATCCTCCGGCTGTCCCTTCGGTTTTCCTTGCGGTTAACCTTCCCGGACGGAGTGTCTGTCAGCATACAGTTTGGTTCTTTTCTTTCGATCAGTTCTTCGACTGTACGGAAAGTACCGGCTTTTCAGCTTTCCTGTTCCCCGGAGTAGTTGAAGGAACTTGCGCTCCCTTTTTCTCCCGGTCTTAAACTCAACCTTCTAATGAACGGCTAGCGTTACTTCCGGTTGATTGTTCGATCGGATCTCTCCTTTCGTCCAACCTCTGACTTTTCCATTGCGCAAACCCGAGGGCTTGGATGATCTGGTTCTTGACTCAGCTAAGAGTCTGCCTCCTTCTCCACTACTTCAAAGTAACCTGTTATCGCTGATCTGATGAATCAAATATACAACACAAAATACCCGGATTGCAACTATTTTAAGTTATTTGTATCAACAATCTACCAACTATAAACTAACTTTAATTATCAACAATTGTTTATAACCTAAAAGTTGTTATATTACATTAGCAGAGGTAATTACCCTTATTTTTAAAATCTCTATTTTGTTTACTGACTTTTTTAGTCGTCTGGCTTTCCTTTTTTGTCGGGATGGAAATTGCCCGACTGATGGTTGTGCGGGCTTATCAAAACGCGTGAATTGCTATCAGGCTCCGTAATCGGATTTAAAGGGGTTACGATTCTACCTTCATCAAGGCAAAGTCTGACCGATATTATCCGGCAATACTATTTTCTGCAGGGGCATAAAGTCTGACATCCTCCCGGGTTATCGTTTTATTGCACAGGATAATTAAACGTTCGATCACATTGCGGAATTCGCGAATATTTCCGGTCCATTTCCGGTTTTGCAACTCTTCGATGGCTTCAGGTTCAATTTCTTTTGGTGGTTGCCCATATTCGCCGCAGATCTGGTCGATAAAATAGCCGGCCAGCAGTGGAATATCATCTTTTCTGCTTTCCAGTGACGGTACATTGATCAGGATTACGCTTAACCTGTGGTATAAGTCTTCACGGAAATTACCATTTTTAATCTCGTCGGACAGCTCTTTATTCGTAGCTGCAATAACCCGGACATTCACTTTGATCGGACTATCGCTTCCAACCCGGGTAATGATATTTTCCTGTAATGCCCGTAACACTTTCGACTGGGCGGATAAACTCATATCGCCAATCTCATCCAGGAACAGTGTACCCCCGTCAGCCTGTTCGAATTTCCCTTTTCGTTGCCTGATTGCTGAGGTAAAGGCACCTTTCTCGTGCCCAAATAATTCACTTTCAATTAATTCAGATGGAATTGCCGCGCAGTTGACTTCAATAAACTGGGCTTCTGACCGGGCGGATAATTCATGTAATCTTCTGGCAACAAGCTCTTTGCCTGTCCCGTTGGGGCCTGTTATCAGGACTTTTGCGTCGGTTGGAGCCACACGGTCGGTCATCTCCAGCACTTTTTTAATCAGGGGCGATTCTCCGATTATCTCATATTGTTTATTGATCCTTTGCTTTAAAACGATAGTCTCCTTAACGAGCAACGATTTATCCCCTGCATTCCGGATGGTAATCAGCAACCGGTTTAAATCTAAAGGCTTAACAATAAAATCAAAAGCCCCTTTTTTTATGGCTTCCACGGCTGTGTCGATGTTTCCGTGTCCTGAGATCATCACAACGGTTGTATCGGGTTTAAGTTCCATTATCTTTTCAAGGACCTCGATTCCGTCCATTTCCGGCATTTTGATATCGCAAAGGATGATGTCATAATCAGTATTCTTAACCAATTCCAGTCCCATCGACCCATTTTCAGCCACATCAACGGCGTATCCTTCAAACCCAAGAATTTCTTTAAGCGTATTGCGGATGCTCCGCTCGTCATCAATGACTAATATTCTGACCATATTGATTATTTATAAACCATTTGAAATGAACAGATCCATCACCCCTTCTTTCAGTGCATTGTGCGTGTGCAGCAGTTTGGGGATATTCAATTTCCGGAGGATGAAATTAGTAAAAACCGAGGCAATCACAATCATCTCAACACGCATTTTATCCATCCCTTTCATTTTACTTCTGGTTTCATGATTCGAAAAAATCAGCCGTTGGTGTATCTCCCGATATGCCTCTAGCGGAAATTCCGATACCTTCCTGATTTTCAGATCAGGTTCTTCGTTCTCGTAAATATCCATAAAAGTGTCAAATGCCCCTGAACACCCAACGAGTGTTTGAGGCAGATGATGTAGGCAGGTGCTCCACAATTCGTGAAGATGTTGATCAAACCATTGCTCAAAGGCCAGTATTTCTGATGAAGTTACCGGGTCTGACATGCAAATCGTTTCAAGGGCGCGTGCAATTCCAATATTGAAACTTCTCTTCCAGATAATCTCATGATCGTTTGCCAGGATAAATTCTGTACTGCCGCCTCCGATATCCATAATCAGATATTTTCCCAATCGGTCAGGTAAAGATAATCTCACCCCGCGAAATATCAGAGCAGCTTCAAGTTCTCCGTCAATAATTTTGATCTCCATACCCAGCAATTCCTTTACTTTGTTAATGAATTCGTGCCGGTTGACAGCCCCGCGCAGTGCAGAAGTTCCAACAACCACCACTTTGCTCACATTATAGGACCGAATTGTGTGCAAATGATTTTGGAGTGCTGCAATACCTCTTTCCATGGCATCGGGAAGCAGAATATTATTGTGAATCCCTCCGCGCCCCAACTTGACCGGGAGTTTCCGGTCGTAAATGGTTTCGAATGATCCTTCAGCTTCAGCATCGGCAATAAGCAAATTGCAGGTATTTGTGCCAAGGTCGATAACGGCGTATCGGCTTATCGTTGTAGACAGAGGGTTCATAATCCAAGGAACAAATGTTGCAAAATGTAAACCAATGCTCCCGCAAAGTATCCAAGGAGGGCAAGTAAGCTGATTTTTTTTAGATACCAGAAGAAATCAATTTTTTCCATCCCCATAGCTGCAACTCCGGCTGCAGAACCTATAATTAACATACTGCCGCCGGTTCCCACACAATAGGCCAGAAATTCCCAAAAATAGGAGTCCTGCGGAAATTGAGACAAACTATACATCCCCTGGGCGGCTGCAACCAGCGGAACATTGTCCACCACAGCTGAAAGAATTCCCAGGGAAAGTACTATAATATTCATATTAGCGATTGATTTGGATAACCATCCGGCGAGTTCCGTTAATATTCCGGAAGATTGCAGTGCTGCGATACTGATTAAAATACCAAAAAAGAATAAAATACTGGCCGTATCAATCTTGCGGAGTGCCTGAACCACTGAAAATGTGCTTCTGACTGATTCCTCCTTCTTCCCATGAATAATTTCAGTTACTATCCACAAAATACCTAGTCCAGCTAAAATGCCCATGTATGGAGGTAAATGGGTAACGGTTTTAAAAACCGGAACCAGCATTAGAATTAAAATTCCTGTAAAGAATACGCAGGATTGATGTTTGGCTAAGAGAATCTTGTTGGTGTTAGACTTTACCCGATTTGGACGGATAATGGTCCCTTTAAAATGAATGGATAATACCAGAAGAGGAACAATTAAACATGTCATACTCGGGAGAAAAAGCTTAAGCATGATATGGGCTGTAGTAATCTGACCACCTAGCCAAAGCATGGTAGTGGTTACATCTCCGATAGGTGTCCAGGCACCGCCGGCATTCGCTGCCACCACGACAATTCCCGTAAAAAACAGACGATCTTTTTGATTGTTAATTAGTTTTCTTAACAGCGAAACAACAACTATGGTAGTAGTCAGGTTATCTAAAACAGCAGATAGAAAAAATGTGATGAACCCTACAATCCAGAGAAGCTTCCTTTTATCCGTTTGGGTAATCCTTGAGGTAATGATTTCAAAACCATCGTGCGAATCTATCAATTCAACAATGGTCATAGCACCAAGAAGAAAAAACAAAATCCCTGAAAGAGACCCCAAATGTTCACTGAGTTGTTGATTCACCAAAGATTTTTCGGGTGAAAAAAAACTGTAAACTGACCAGCACAGAACCCCTGTCAGTAAGGCTATCGAGGATTTATTGATCTTAATCGCATATTCAAAGGCGATAAGAATATATCCTGCAATAAAAGTTATAAGTATAAGAATAATCATATAGTTTCTTCTTTTAGCCTTTGAAAAGATTGTGAATCTGGAGGTTGAAGTACCAATATCCCAATATCGCCAGCCACAAAGATAACTGAAAGTATTGAAGTGATTTTATTGTGCTGGTAAGTTGTGTGATTAAAATATTGGGTGAACTTTGCCTCAGATTTTTTTAACTATGGAACAATCAATACGTCTTGAAAACAGAGCGCTTTTTGGTCATGGATATCCAGAAGGCTACTGAAAAAATGCTCCCTGATAGCGTGCCACTGATTCATAACAAATCCTTTTGGGCCATGAAGTCAAATCCGGCCATGTTTTTTGATTCAGAGGAGAGCTTTCGCATCCTTCCCTCTGTCACTCCATTAAGGTAAACGTTTTAGAAAGTTGGTTTCTTTGTGTCGGTCAAATGACGGATTGAGCTTTTGTGTCTTATTGGCTATTTATTCTTGCCACCAAGTCACGAAGGCATAAAGAAACACCAGAAAATTTGAAATTTAGGGACATTGTCCATCCGGGACGAAATATATTATGTTATTTTCATTTACTACCATTTTTCATGTCTACGGCATGGTTTACGAAAAATAACTCTCTGAATAAAGATGGAATAGAAAATTTAAACCGTTTTCCGGAATAGGGGTGGCCGGATAAATTCAGAAAAATGAGATCCTAAAAACCATTAAAAAAAGGCAGATTCCCTTTCCAGGGACCTGCCTTTTAATTTCAATATATTTCAATTTATTTCTTTCTGTCTGCCTATTTGAGCTTCTTGCTACGATTTATACATCAGCCATTTTCCAATCTCTTTCCAGGATGGTTTTTTCCCGTACATCAGGATGCCGGTGCGATAAATCTTTCCGGTCAGCCATACCATTGCGACAAAAGTAGCAACCAAAAGGACCATGGACAGGGCTAATTGCCAGACTGGTACACCAAAAGGTATCCGGGCCATCATCACGATAGGCGATGTAAACGGAATGATACTGAACCAGAAGGCAATCGGACCTTCCGGATTTTTGATGGCACTCATCATCACCATGATCGAGAGAATAATGGGCAATGTGATCGGAAGCATAAACTGCTGGGCGTCTTCCTGGGCATCAATGGCCGAACCAACGGCAGCAAACATTGAACTATACAGGAGGTATCCCCCGATAAAGAAGAAAATAAAACAGCCAATCAGTAGCGGAAAGTTAATGGTATCGATCATAGAAAAGATTTCCTGCACCTTATCCATTTGGGGGGCGACAGCCTGTTGGGCAGCACCCTGATTTTGGGCCATCACATTCTGTATTTGCTGAACATGGGAAGCTCCCGGATAGAAACTCTTCGATGCGGAAAAGATCGCAATTCCCAGGATTACCCACAGGGCGAATTGGGTTAATCCTACAAATGCAATCCCAACGATCTTTCCCATCATCAATTGAAATGGTCTGACGCTTGAAATAATCACTTCCACAATGCGGCTTTGCTTCTCCTCCATAACCCCCTGCATCACCATAGTGCCATAGATAAAGATGAAGAGGTAAATCATGAATCCGAAGATATAGCCGAGCACCATTCCGATCTCTGTAGAGCTCTTTTTGGCCTCTCCGCCTATACCTACCTTAATCGTATCAATGTTAATGTGGGTTTTTGTAGCGGCGATCTTTTGCTCCAGGTCGGGGATGGCCGTCTGTCGGACCACTTCGGCCATTTTATCCTTTTCGATAACCCCCTGAATTTTATCCTGGATCTGTGATTTCAAATCCCATGGGATATTGCTGCCAGAAATTACCTGAACTGTTTTGGTGGTCAGAAAAGTGGGTTCAATAACCAACAAGGCATAGTATGAAGAATTCTTAATGTCCTGTTTTGCAATCTGATACTCTTCCTTTGGGATAAACTTGTACTTTGTGAATTCTGAGTTTTCAAGTCTTCCCAGAAAAACGGAAGAACCATCATACACTGCAACTGTGCGGATCTGCTCATCATCCATCGACATGAAATAACCGGGAAGAAACATCATTGCTGCCATAAGGACTGGCATCAGTAAAGTGAGAATAATAAACGATTTTTTCTGAACGCGGGTTGTATATTCCCGTTGAATGATCAATAATATCTTATGCATGGGTGATTTTTTTAGGAGTTTTGTTTGACGACTTTAATGAATACCTCATTCATGCTTGGAATCACTTCGTTGAACGATATGATCTCTACGTGATTAACGAGATCCCTGATGAGTTCGCTCGATGTGCTCCCGTCAGGGTACTGGATACTAAGTTTATTCCCGTTACCGTTTTGCTGATGACTGAGGATATTGTACTTGAGTGAAATATTGTTGTTATCGCTATCGAACTCGCCACGATAGGAGATGTCGTAAATGTTTGATTTGTATTTTTCCCTGATTTGCTTGGTTGGCCCGTCGAGAATTTTTTTGGACTTATCAATCAATGCAATATGATCGCAAAGTTGTTCAACCGATTCCATATTGTGGGTTGAGAAGATGATTGTGGCACCATCCTTTTTCATCTGTAGGATCTCACGGGTTACGATATCGGCGTTTATGGGGTCAAACCCGCTAAACGGCTCATCAAAAATGAGCAATCTTGGTTTGTGCAGGACGGTGCAGATAAACTGAACTTTCTGCTGCATTCCCTTCGACAGTTCCATGACTTTCTTATCCCACCAGGCAGTGATTTCGAATTTCTCAAACCAGATTTTAAGTTCCTTCATAGCGTCCCTGCGTGAAAGCCCTTTTAACTGACCAAGATATAGTGCTTGTTCACCAACTTTCATCTTTTTATAAAGTCCACGCTCTTCGGGAAGGTAACCAATCTGACTGATGTCACTGGTTTTTAAGAGACGGCCATCGAACCAGACTGAACCACTGTCCGGCGCTGTTATCTGGTTGATAATCCGGATCAGGGTTGTTTTGCCGGCACCATTGGGTCCCAGTAAGCCGAAAATAGTTCCCTCCTCTACCGAAATCGAAACTTTCGTCAGGGCCTGCTGACTGGCATAGGTTTTAGAGACTTCTTTAGTTGAAAATAATTCCATAGTTTATAAAGGTTAAATTTCTATTATTAATCGTCCTCTTCATATTCATCATTCTGATAATCAATTTTAACCTCTTCCCCGGATAACGGATAAACAACTCGTGCTAAAATTGTAGTCCATTTTGGCCATTTTAGTCTGCGGTGAGCAATCAGGATGAAAAGCGTTGATGCTCCTAAAAGTGCAATCAGATCGAACACCGGATTGAATTCTGTAATCCGGAACAGGGATGGCGTTTGTAAGGCGCTTGAATCCTGCGTAATAAAGACCACCAGAAAGATATTGTTTATGGTATGCATTCCCCAGGCCATTTCAATACCGTCATCCATTATCGTACAAACCCCAAAAACTATTCCAACCAGGATGTATTGCGGAAGAATGATCAATGCACCTGATTCCTTTACTTCCGGATTGAAATAATGGAGTCCTCCAAATATTAAGGAAGTCAACAGCAAAGTTAACCATTTGTATTTAAATATTCTGGAAAACCCCTGCATTAAATACCCCCTGAAAAGCACTTCTTCAAATCCCGCCTGCAGGGGAATAAGCAATATCGAAAACCCTAAAAGCTTAATTAAGGTGTCCGGATTAAACTGTAGTTCAATCTTTTGGAATCCGGTAATTGTGGCTATCAGCGAAAAAGCTGCGATCAAAATTAGCCATACTTTTGCTCCCCAAAAGAATTTTTTCCAACGAAAGCGGGGAAAAGCGGTGATTACAGAAAGCATCGGCCTTTCATGGATCGGTCTAATCATCAGCAACATCGTAACCAGCCCCAAAACAAATGGAATCATGACCAGGATGAAACCAGTAATTGGCCCGATGTCATAAGCGGCGAGGTCAAGATGATTTTCAGGATTAGGCTGAAGTGCCGGATTCTCTGACATCCTGACGGAGATCAGGAGTTGAAGGGGCATCGCTCCAAATAGCAGGGTAACTATCAGTAAGACGATAATCATGGCAACCCATCTGCCTGTATCATTATTTCCTTCGTTGGCCTGCTCAAGGAACATGCAGCATCATTATTATTATTTGGTAAACCACGAAATTGAACAAAATATTGGAAAAAATGGAGATCTTACCGGATTATTTTACAGATATTTCAGGATAGGGATTTTCCAAAAATCTGCTCCTGTTTCTCCTTTCTGTACGAGAAAATCTCTTCCAGTTTATTCCGGATGATTAGTTGAGTAGCCAGATAGCTCCGTTGAGAGTTGAGGCAAAAGTCACCCACAGGAGGTAGGGGATCTGAAGATATGCAGCAATTTTACTGACGCGGCTGAAGAACATGATCATTAATAGGATAGTGATCCAGATCAGCAGGATGTCGAGCATGGCAACACCTATCAGGTTAAATTTAAAAAACAGGAAGCTCCACAAGAAATTAAGTGTCAGCTGTATCGTAAAAATTCTCAACGCATCAATACGATTCTTCCCTTTCCCGTTGATCCAGACAATATACAAAGAGACGCCCATCAGGATATACAGGAAACTCCAGACCGGTCCAAAAAGATAGTTTGGCGGATTGAAGGAGGGTTTATGCAAGGTAGCATACCAACTCTGTATTCCGGTAGCCGTGGCAAAACCCGATATCCCCCCAACAATAAGGGGTAAAAGAAGGCAGATCAGAAGTGTGATGACAGTTTTTGAAGTTCTCATATTCGTTTGGTGTAAAGTTAATTAAATCATGATTATTCTTTAGTTGCAATTGCCTTGATCATCCCTTTGAAGATATAGCCATGGAACGGGAGAACGGAATACCAGTAGATCCTTCCCCAAATGCCCAAAGGCCTGAATGTGGCGGTTTGAACCAGTTCATTATCATTGATTATTTTAAACTCGAGCCATGCTTCTCCCGGCAGCCTCATTTCGGCGTAAAGAAGCAACCTTTTTTCCGATTTATTGGCCATTAGGACACGCCAGAAATCGAGTGATTCGCCGGCTGAAATTTCAGTAGGGTTTTTTCGTCCCCGCCGCAATCCGACACCTCCTGTGAGCCGGTCCATGGCACCTCTGATTTCCCATAACCAGTTGGCATGATACCATCCTCGTGTTCCACCTATTGACCAAATCTTTTGCAAAACCTTTTCGGGCTCCCGGGTGATATTAATCCTCCTTTTGTCTATGAAGCATCCAAATTTTGGAACCTGAATATGCGGTGAGATTCCGTTCATGAGAACAGAACTGGTAAGGGCATCCTTCCAGCTTGAGACCACCTGGTTTTGCTCAATCTTGCCAAACGCAAGCTGAATAGCCTTATTGTACCCAATGAGTTCAATGCCACCGATTAACTCGTTGAGATTATTCTCTTTACAGATTACCTCCACCTTCATGCTGTTCACCAGGTGACTTGCCAGGGAATAGGAGGTTGAGGTGACAAAATAAAGCCAGTAGGATGACAAACGGGGAGTCATTACCGGAACCACCCGGATTATCCGTTTTAACCCCCTGACTTTGGCGAACCTGAGTAACATCTCCTTGTAAGTAAGCACCTTGGTGCCACCTATGTCATAACTGTGGTTGAAGGTCGGCTTATTATTCAATACCCCCAACAGATATTGAAGCACATTTCGGATTGCAATGGGCTGTGAATGGGTATTCAGCCAGCGCGGGGCTATGATTAGTGGTAGCTTCTCAACCAGATCACGGATGATTTCAAAAGAGGCACTTCCTGACCCAATGATAATCCCGGCTTTTAGGGTGGTGAGCCCATATTTGTCTGACCGTAAAATTTCTTCGACATTCTTGCGCGAATTCAGGTGTTTCGAAAGATGCTGGGTGTTGGTTATTCCGCTGAGATAAATCACCTGAACTGCGCTGGTCTGTTCGATTCGTGACCGGAAATTATGAGCTGAGACATCTTCCAGTTTTGCAAAATCACCCACACTTGTTGACATG